>JAABUP010000719.1_pt1 | contig 71135 bp, 89 predicted proteins | sample 5559201 | NCBI WGS metagenome assembly JAABUP01 (sample SAMN10711887, study PRJNA513373) | rock metagenome | isolation source: Antarctica rocks | place: Antarctica | reverse complement strand
AGATTACAAGCTTTGGCCAGCCAACAAGTCTGATCGCTCGTGGCAGAGCCTCAGCAACCCTGCCAAACGTCATTCATTTGTGTCAAACTAAATGTCAGTGACCTCCAGATAGAGATGCCCTGTCAACACCATATGCCTGAGCTGGTTAGGCTAAACAAAGGCCTGAACAAAAGCAAATCCCTAACCCAAAGGCCACATCTGCACATGAAAAGCAGAGCAATCATCGTGATCAACATCGTGTATCGGCATCGTGTAATAACAGAAGCAAGATAATCAGCCGGAAAAGGTGTCCATGAGCCTAGAAGCTGAAGCTGTGGGGCTGGCACAGTCCTGAAACTCGCTGTCAGACCCCGCAGTCCCCATGGTAAAAGGCAGGGCTGGCCCAAGATCAAACTCCTTGCTGACTGACACACCAGCCTGCCGCAGGACCTCAGCAGGGTCCATTGCCACATTAGTATGCTCAGGTCTGTGGGCTGGGCGAGGGCCAGGAACTGCAGGAGCTGGCGCTCTGATTTTGTTAGCCCCTCCCTTTGCACACTGACGCACCACTCCACCATCCCTGTACTTCAGGGTGGTGCCCCTGAAGAAAGGCTTGAAGCCTTACTATACCAGCCCTCCGTGGCGCCCTGTCTAAAGACGAGTCACGAGACCAGGATCTTGGACAGATCAAGCGCGGCGCTCACCCTCGCTCAACTCTAGCAACCGTTCTTCGCATGGCGTGACTCTCGTGTGATCTCCTTCGTACGCACGGATCCAGAAAGTAACGTAAGTAACGAAAGTAACGTAAGTTAAGGTCGCGACATAAGTTCTGCATGGTTCTTTGATTGCTCACGTGCAACCCATTCTTGCCTGGAGGAACTAGGCGCGAGCGTGATGATCCATGATTCGCTCCGCTCCGAGTAAGCTCAACCGAATCAATCACCGCGGGACCCTCGGCAGGGGCAACAATTCAAGGGTACCATTGAAGGACCCCATTTGTGTTTGCATTGCAACGCGGTGAGGACAGCTGGCATGATTCTGTACGTCTTCATGATGATCATATAAACACAACAGCACCGTGGGTGCTTGGAACCGAAGATAAAGCGATTAAGGGTCCAAACCGGTACAGAACAGGAAATTGCAAAAAGAGTGCAACATGCCCAAAAAGGCAGCGATTGCAGAGCGTTCAAATTTCCTTCAAAGGAGCAAACACGGCTAGCTACCACGATCAGAGATCAAGCATTAATGCGGCATAATCATCAACAAATTGACAGGCCTAATGGGGTCTCAGACAGTGGCGGATCTGTGCAAATGATCATGATTCCACAGTCACACCTCGTTGGATAACAGCATTGTGCACATGTGGACCAGGTTGATTGAATGCTAGCGGTGACGTTTTATTAAAAATACAAAATATGTATTTGGGTCGCCTTGGGCGCTTGGGAGATAGCTAATGAACTGGTGGCAGCGCGCTAGATATCTAGCAGTCATCGACTGGCAATCAACATCACAACCCACACAGGGAAAATTAACATGGGTGATTAAAGGGACCAATGATGTTGCAGGTGTTCAGGGCTGCAGTTTGGCTTTCAATGGCTGACAAGATATTGTAACGTTACAATATGTTGTCATGGAGTAAACTCCATAGAGTCAACTGGCAGCAATACCAATAGCAAGCACCACTGAGCCTATGGTGCAATGCTTCTTCAGAACCACAGAGCATGGTGAGAACCTACCACAATTTATGTGAGGATCTCCCACGCTGTGATGCAGGCAATTTTGGGCTTGGCCAAGCCCATGGGTCATCCCACCATGGCAACATTCAGAGGTCTAGACACATTTGAAAGCACACAGGTCACACCGATCATTGATTGCAGCCAGCAAGCAACACAAAGCTAAGCAGAATTAGCACAGCATTATTCATCAGCAGGGAGTTGCAAGACAGGTTGGTGTTCATACTTGACTGGCATGTGTCACCAGCATGCGGCAAGGGCAGCAAAGCCAGGTAGGGATGCAGTGCAATTCATTGAACCAATCTTTTGCACTTGCTTGTGTTTTACATTTATGTGACAGGTTGCATACTTCCTGCCAAAGCACCGTCGAGGCCATGGACATTGAGATCACTGTTTATGCTGAGAAGCCACTGCACATGAACAAACTGCAGTGGACAGCTTGAGGCGTCAGAGTTGATGATTGAAGCAGTACCTGATAAACGGACTGATTGATTCTTCTGTGACTTTGTGGCACGGCATAGACGGAACGTGTCCCCACCCAACGCAACAGCCGCAATCGGGATGCACGGAAACCGTCACGTCTGATCAACCATGCATGCATATGTGGAACTCTTCCTCTTCCCTGCTCTGGTTGGGTGCAATGCCATCTCCATCGCATTGGCCGGCAGCGGCATGCAAAAAAGCTGTTGCAAGTGTTGTCCTGATCCAGACAAGTGTCGCACAACGAGCTGCAAATTGACGTCCATAACTTCACGCTGACCTGCCATGCTAGTCTCTGCATTTACTCGCCCTCCCCAAGTTCGCACAACCTAGCGGTATAAATACAAATGCAGTCGGCAAGCGGATCCTACCGTAACCTTCAAGCTCTGGCTGAAGGCTTTGGCGGTGATGCTTTGACCGAGGGTAAAAGCGCATCAGGCCAGGGGTTTTTTGTGCAGCAAGCTAGATGGCGCTGAATATGATGCCTCCTGTGCACTCTGTGACCTGCATGTTGAGTTTTTGACCGCATCATTCAAGCCCCTCATTGGGTGCATTTGTATTTCAGGGGGACCTTTGTCTTTTGGAGACAGCAAAAGGAAACCTTCGCGAAACTCTATTGACAGTCAAGATGGACGCAATGGGAAAAGCAGGTAATCAGCATGCAGAAAACGCATGTGTTGAGGTCATCAGCAGTTTTGCACCAAGCACCTTGTTGTGCCGTGTATGCAGATTCATATTTGTCTCAAATCACCTTCCAGTCAGGTGCAGCAGGTCAGCAGATGACAGCTGCTGGGAGTTTGCATGGGATGATGATGCACTCATTGCTCAGGCAAAGGTCAGTACGTCTTGTCCGGTCTTGTCAGATGCATTGGTAAGGTGTAGCAAATAGCTGAGCTGGCATGTGGTGGCACAGGGTGGCATTGACGAAGAAGAACATGAAGTGTTGTATGTCGGCTGCTTGCCGGTTGAGATTGACTCTCATGAGCAAGAGGTGCTTGCCTCAACTCAGCTTACAGCAGTTGCAACACAAGCGTTCCTGCTTCATTAGTCTTCTCAAGCTATCTGGCATGCAGATGGTGGCTCTTGAGCTCTTCACTACTTTCAATTGTTTCCCAGTGTTTTTGGGATCAGACCTCAAGGATCGCTACTACAAAGGTGTGTCATGTTCTGGCCCTTGCACAGATGATTTGCCGGTTTCGTAGCCATGCTCACATTTCCAGAAGCATGAAAACAGCTCTTCCTCTGGTATGCAGGGTTCTGCAAACAGCAGCTCTGGCCAATGTTGCATTATTGGCTGCCACTGTCACCAAACAGCGCAAGCCGGTTCGATCCAGACCTTTGGCAAGCATATGTCAAGGCCAACAAGGTATGCAGTTCAGCAGCCTGTTTGCTCACTGGCAACATCAAGCACACACCGGCTTGCGACTATCAATTACACTTTTGTAGGGCCTCCAGCTGTTGTTTCTCTCTAGACCAGCTGACATCCTGGCACCACCTAGACATCACTGACAACAGACTTTGTGCATTGTCTTGGATAACGTACCACAAAAGGCTGTTTCCTTGATTGATTGGAGCTCAGATACATATCCCCAAGGATGCACCAGTATGCAGAGTCCGATGAAATGCCTGGAGCAAATGTATTGCATCAGATACAGTATGCAGTCAGGCAAGGTTGTGTTAGGCTGCACAATGCACTGACATGCATGTAAGACGCTATACTTACCATAAAGTAGGAACTGCTGACGTCAAAACCTGCTGAACATCAATCGCAGCGTCTGCTGCTGAATGATAGGTTGGCGCTGACAGTACCATGCAAGCCTGGTTGTTGATTGTGATTGTGACTGCTGCGGCTTGCAGATGTTCTCAGATAAGCTTGTTGAGGTGATCAGCATGGATGACGATTTTGTGTGGGTCCACGACTACCACCTGCTGGTCCTACCATCCTTGCTGCGCAAGCGGTTCCACCGGCTGCGCTGTGGCTTGTTCCTGCATTCCCCTTTCCCATCTTCAGAGATCTGGCGAACCTTTCCTAAAAGAGAGGAGTTGCTGCGGTCCTTGCTGAATGTGGACCTTATAGGTGATCTGCTGCTGCCCTCATGGGTAGTTTTGGGATGCTCAAGAGCAGTACTGCTATCACATACGCTGCATGAGCTTCAGACCTGCAGTCATCTTGTTTCTCGATTGGAATGTTGCCACATGCTGCAAGCTGAGCATGTGTCACTGTGCCAGTGCCCATAAATATATCATGTGGCGTGTGTCAGCAGGTGGCTCACAGGAATGTATGCACTCATTTTGAGTGTATGAGCACCTGCATTTGAATTGCAGTGACAGTGATTGCTGACACCATGCAACAGCGTGCCCCCATACGACAGCACATCCACACAAGCAAGCAGCCATCTCGTTGTGATATGGCTTGCTCAGCTTGCTCAACGCTGAGTCATCACAAGTAACAGCATTACTCAGCCTTGCTGCTATCTTGCTCTCACATTCCACTGTATTGCTGCACTGCCCTGCTGGGCTGACGCTGACGTGCGCAATTGGATGCAGGTTTTCATACATTTGACTATGCCAGACACTTCCTGTCCTGCTGTTCGCGCATGCTGGGCCTGGAGCATGTCACATCACGGGGTTCCATCATGATTGAATACTATGGCAGAGATATTGGGGTGAAGATCATGCCTACTGGGGTCAACCCGGACAGGTTCCTTGACAGCTTTGGGGATGACACACTCTGGAGACGAGAAGAGCTGATGAATCAGGTACATGGCAGCAATTCTTAGACAGCAGGACGTCAACAGGCAGCAGGTGTTGTGCAATAACTGTTGGGCAGTGAGCCTTTTGAGCAGTACTCATTAGGCAACAGCCAACTACACAAGTAGCAGTTGATCTGTTTGTACGTATCAGGCGACAAGATATTGCAGCCATGTGACATAGGCTACTTGCTCAGCTTCACAGTATGCACTGGCCCAGCTGCTTTGCAGAAGACATGCAGCACTGGCATGTGTCCTTCTCTCAAGGCAGGCATGGGCTTCCTTGAAAAATGCTGGTACACATCTCACAGCTTCTGTTGACACGTGCAGTTTCAAGGGCAGATGGTACTGATTGGTGTGGATGACATGGACCTGTTCAAAGGTATAGAGCTGAAGCTCATGGCTGTGGAGAGGGTGCTGGACCACCACCCAGAGTGGCGAGGCAAGCTAGTTCTCATTCAAGTCACAAATGCACCCAGGTCAGTCACTGCACTGCCAATCACAGTCAACTCTGCTTTGCCTGCACTATAGTCAGAATTGAAAAGACCTACCTGCTGCCAGCAGTACTAACCCCCACAATGCATCAGACTAGGACTTGACTATTGCACATATGCATTTTGGCATTTGCGCAGCAGGCATTCACGATGCTGACTTAGCGCAGCAGGATTGACACATACATATCTCAGCAAGCTTGTGCCTGACTGCACGTTTGCTGCCATTGCAGACTGGCAACATGCCCTGCTTGCACGCAACCAGAAAGACACGCTGGCAAGTTACTCTTGCTGCAACATGGCACCATGAGCAAAACCAGTGTGTTGCTTTGTCGTGCTGCAGGTCAAGCAGCAAGGACATCACCGAGCTGCATGACTTTGTGCTAAGTGTGGCAGATCGGATCAACAAGAAGTACAGCCGCGGCAGCTATCTGCCTGTTGTGTGGGTGGAGCGGCCTGTGTCTCTCTGTGAGAAGATTGCCCTGTACTCCATTGCTGATGTGGCAGTTGTCACAGCCACAAGAGATGGCATGAACCTGGTGCCCTATGAGTACATTGTTTGCCGGCAAGGAGCCCCAGTGAGTCCACTCCTCTGGCTGACGTTGTCTTGTATATATGCATCATATACAGTATCACACCCTGCAAGTCATGAATTGGCTACACAAATGTTTTGCTTTACCTGTGTGGCACAAGTCACTGCTATGAGGGATAGCACACATCTGATGCTACTCAAGTAGCACCCTTATTCCCAGGAATCATAATCTGTCTGTTGAGTGAATGTCATGCTTCTTCTCACATGCAATCAGCTGGGACACCCCTGCCATGTCACCCCTCATGAGCCCTTTGAAGCCCATAGATTTGTATTCATGAATTTGCTGACATTGACGCGTCGTTGTATAGGACATCCCAGCAGAGCAGAAGGCGTCAATGCTAGTGGTTTCAGAGTTTGTGGGCTGCTCTCCAAGCCTCAGTGGTGCCATCAGAGTGAACCCCTGGAATGTAGACAGTGTTGCTGATGGCATCTACTCAGCCATCAAGATGCCTCTGCATGACAGGCACCTGCGCCATGCCAAGCACTGGAGATATGTCTCCACCCATACAGCAGCTTTCTGGGTCAAGGTGTGCCCTGTAAAGACCCCCCACAGCCACCCAATTGAAAAGCATCATACCAACACAGATAGCCTAGCTGCCTTTCCTAACTGCAGATCGCTAAATTTGTCCTCTTTGGTTTGCTGTGTGAGGGCTGTGTGAGGCCTGGGACACAGTCCAGGTCATGATGCACATGAAGAACAAAGGCTGTCGTCCAAACAGTGTACAAGCACTGCAACTCAGCTGTCTAGTAACGCATGCTGCGTTGTGATCTTGTCAGCTGATGATACAGCTGTGCTCTTTTGCAGTCCTTTGTATCAGACATGCAGCGCCTGACCAGGCGGCATACCACCATGAAGTGCTACGGCCTGGGTCTGGGACTGGACACCTTCCGCATTGTCTCCCTAGGGGAGAACTTCCGCAGGCTAGACCCCATCAGTGTCATGAACACTTACTCCAGGTTTGTTGCCATCAACTCCCAATAAGCAACCGGTCATGGGATCATGCAGCCGTCAGCACTTTGGTCAAACTAACGTGGCTGATCACCTGCACTGGATGTCAACATTGCATTCATCCTGCACTCATGCCTTACCCTTCAAACAGGCCTTTCTGCCCATTGTCTGTGCCCCCCCCCCCCTTCCCACCCCCCGCGTCCACTTGCACAGCTTCTCTTGGTCAAGATGGACAGAAGGTCGGTCTGCGTCCATCATTGCTGTATATGTTGGCAGGCCTGTCTGTGTCTGACACACCATGTCAACAGCTGCACTGGGTCGTGGCATGTCCCATCCCAACATGATCCTCCTTTCAGCTCTGGGCTCCCAACATGGTCGCTGAAAAGCGTAAACTTCACTTTTCTTTCTCATCCTCCTTTTCATGCAGGGCAAGCAAGCGACTGCTTCTGCTGGACTATGATGGCACTCTGGTGGACCAGACAGCCATTGACAACAAGCCCAATGCTGAAGTGCTCAAGATGGTGCAGGGCTTGTGTGCTGACCCCAACAACTTTGTCTTCATCATCAGTGGCAGAGCTCGCACCGAGCTCTCTCATTGGTTTGACCCATCTGTAAGTCTGCAGCACTCTCTCTTCACGCTGCACTGATGCTTGCCAGTGTCCCAAGTGTTGATGCTTGACAGTGTCTCAAGCGTCCAGTATGAGTCTGTTGTCTTGTATGGCACGCAGTCGGCTGTCAAGGCAGGGACGAACCATGCTGCAGTGTTGCTCAGCGTGTCTGCTCAAGGCCAAATGGTGCATCTTTCTTTACTAGTTGACGGTGACAATAGGGCTGCAGAATTTGGAAAGTAAGGTTGCAGAGGCTGAAAAGATAACAGTGTCCAGATCATGGGCAGCATCACATGGACTACCACAGCTTTCCAGGTCTTGCTACAGGCGTCATATTGCCTGTCCATCCTCATGCACCTGCATTGCAAACAGTCAATGCCAGGCAGCATCTAGTACTCCGTCTGTGTGCACAAAATCACTGCCATCGGTGGTGGACATGTTGCAGCCAGCCTTTAATGTCTCCTGGCATGCAGGCAACGGTGAACGATACAGAACCACAGAACTCAGAGGCCCCGCAGCCTCAACACCAACCGCCTGCCTACCAGGCAGAGTCCACAGGCCCCTCAGGTGCTGGGGAGACCCTCCACGCCCAAGTCCCCTCACCCCCTCACCCTAGCACATCACAGCAGTCAGCTCCCAACCCACTGGTATGCACACGTTCTCACGCACAGTGAGTGGCAGCTGCTTCCAGCTTGTTTGACGCCTTCCACTACTCACTTGCAACTCATGCACAGTGCCATCTGTGACTCCTATCTCCTACAGGGCAGGAGATCACATCTGCTTGTGTGCACCTGTATACAGTGTATTCCCTCTGGCCCTGCGCTTGAACCTGCTCCTGTTGCTCTCCACATTCCTTGTCTTGCTGCCTCACTGAGCTCTGTGCTAGCAACAATCCCCAGGAGCAGTCTTCTCATGCTGCATGTTCTTGCTGTCTGCTTCGGTGTTACTGTGCACATGTCATAACACCCCAGTCAGAGTTGCATTGAGGCATGGACAGATTTTACACAGCCACTCATCTACAGATCTAGTCTAGATGCTCGGCAGGTTTGATTCTACATATAAGCATTCAAGTGATTCATGTCTGTGTGTTTGTGCGTGTAGGAGCGGCTGGGGCTAGCAGCAGAGCATGGCTACTTCCTGCGGTATCAAGCCAGCCAGGAGTGGGAGAACCAGAGTGGCGGCCATGCAGACTTGGGCTGGAAAGACATGGTCATACCCATCCTCGAGGTACGCCACACTTCCCCACCAGTCTTGCAAACTTCATCAAACACATGTCTTTCACCCAAAACGCAGGCTTCGTGCTGTGAACACTGCGGCTGAAAGGCATGATGCACATTCTAGTACTCTCAGCGGCATCCTCAGCAGGTGCTCTTCTAGTTTTGACGCTACTCTTGATCAAAACCGCCAGTTCTTCAAGAGTGCAAATGGTCCCTGCAAGGCTGAAGCAATCAACAGCTTTGCATTGTGCTGCCACGTCTTTCAAAGCGCGTCCTGACACATGTTGCAGGTCCACTGCAGCAGTAGCTTGCCACTCTCTGCTGTTCTTTTCTTTGTTCTCGGGCACAGCTTGGCATTCAGCATCAGCATGCAGTCATGGACCAGAACCTGACCTGCTACCAGTCTGCAGGTCGTACACTGATCTCCTGGTGCAACAGGCATGCAGGCTCATGCATCAACTGAGCCACTGCTGCACTGGTGTCTGCACATCATACCCGTGCCTGATGCACAGCCGACTGACGACCCCGCAGTCAGATGCAGTGTTGTTTTGGCCCGCCAAGCAGTATTTCTGTGCGTTAACAACAACATTACAGCAGCAGAAATCAATGGACGCTTCTGTACATGACTGGGTGATGCAGGTGTATACTGAATCCACTGATGGCAGCTACCTTGATGTGAAGGAGAGTGCGCTGGTGTGGCACTACAAGGATGCCGACCCAGACTTTGGGAGATGGCAGGCCAAGGTGTGTCACACCTTGCCTGCTGACTACATCTGTTTTATGCCATGTCACCAGTGCAGCTACAGTCGAAAGAAAGCATGTGTGTAGCACACCGCCTCTGCAATTGTCTTGATCAAAGTCCTTGGTCTACTCATCTCTTGGTCCATGCGTGTTGGCTGCTTGGCATGCACAACGCTCTGAATTTTCATGCTGTCTTTGATTGTTGAGTGATCATACAACACCTTCATGACAGAAAGAAAAGCTTGACAGAAAAAGAAACCACGAGAGAAAGGTTTGTAAGAGTAATGAGGAACCAAGTAGTTGTTTGATTGTACCAAAACTACAGAAAACACAGTGTGTGGCACACTGCTATGTGAGCCTGTTGGATCTGGGCAGCCCGGCATAACACTTGGCTTCTCATCACATCGACGCCGGAAGGTGTAGTCTTTTCCTTTCTTTTCTTTTCTGAGCCTGTTGGATGACTGCCAAAGGCTTCATAGACAATGTTAGCAGCTTTGTAGCATGCCTGCAGGAGCTGCTGGACCACCTGGAAGGCATGCTGTCCAATGAGGCTGTGGTGGTCACAGTTGGGCAGGCCATTGTGGAGGTCAAGCCCCAGGTCTGCCTGCAACAGCCCTGTCTTTGACTGTCTTGAAATTCTGCTTCCAAGGGTGCAAAAGTCTTGTTGTTGAATGTCTTGTCGTTGAATGTCTTGTTGTTGCCTGTCTTGTTGTTGACTGTCTTGTTGTTGAATGTCTTGTTGTTGGTTGTCTTGTTGTTGGTTGTTTTGTTGTTGGTTGTCTTGTTGTTGAATGTCTTGAAGTTGAATGTCTTGAACTTCTGCTGTAGATTGTTGAGCGCGTCCTGTAGCACTGCTGCCTGTTTGTCCATACATTGTTCAATCTTTGCATAAATGCGTTTGTTTGTTAGTTCTCCAAACGGAACAGAACACCCCTGATGCAAACTGTTGTTGAAGCTGCTGAATCTCAGAGGTTCTGCTGCCATCAAGCACGCTTCAAAGCTTTTGTTGAAGCTGTTGAGAATCTCACAGGTTTTGCTGCCGTCAAGCACGCTTCAGAGCCTGTGACAAAGCTGTACATGACGCAGTGCTGCCCATACATCTTGCAAAGCAGTACAGCTGAAGAATAGTCGAGAGCTGGAAAGCGAACTTGTCACTATTATAAAAGCGGTATAGCAGCAGACCCAAGAATTGCATGACATGTCATGCAGGGTGCTTCTAAGGGTGCTGCCGTGGACCGCATCCTCAAGAAGCTGGCGGATGAAGGCAACGCGCCAGACTTTGTGCTGTGCATAGGAGACGACCGATCAGATGAGGACATGTTCACTGCCATGGAGCATGTCACCTTCTCCCCACACCTCACTACAGAGGTGATTGCCACTTCAGGATTCGGCATTCACGGAACATAAACATACAGTTTTGTTGTTTCTGGCGAGAACATTGACAGAGTACATACATTATTCGGCATTGATTCAATGTTCGATGAGGCTGGCTCCCATAGAGTGCTCAAGAGAACTGCATAAGCACAACGCTTTTGAGGCAGAGGCTTGGGCATGCATGCAGCCAACTATGGACAAGTTGGCAGCTCAAGCAGCAGCCCAGTCTGCATCGAGCATTACCTTGGCCTTGCGTATGTTTTGGCAATCCCGCACAGTCTCTGCTGCATAAGCTTCATGCCACTGTGTGATCATGCCCGCATGTTTGAAGGAGCCAATTGCTGCGTTGGTGCCTATTGAAGACAGTATGTGTCAACATCTTTGCACCTTGCCTGCTTGCGATACAATGGCAAGCTTCATTCAAGCTGGGTAGCAATACAGTTTGCAGGTGCTTGCATGGCATGCATAAACTCGCAGCCATACGTCATATCAGGTCCTGGTTTGCACTGCCATCTCTTGCATCATCTGGCGTACAGCCCCATTTTGCCTCTTAAGCCCTTGAGCGAGATCAGACCACTTGCTGCTGCTGCCCTTGAAATTGCTGGAATGCTGCGCAGGTGTTTGCATGCACAGTTGGTCAAAAACCCAGCAAAGCTCCTTTTTACATGAATGACACAGCAGATGTGGCATCCCTGTTAGCTAGATTGTCGGAAATGCCTCACAACCGGCAGGTTGGGCGCCTCAAGCCATCTGGGAAGGGAATGCGGCGCGTGTGACCTGACCTACACCCATATGGGTTGACACAAGGCATCAAAGCTTGTTACTATCTGCCTTGATTGACTGAAGGGTTGCAGTGCTTTTAGCTTTCCGCAAGCTTGCTGTTGAAGCAACAATTTTGCAGTCTCAAATCCGATTGCCTGGTTTGTGTTGGGAGTCTCTTGCGTGGCTTCCTGCTCAAGCAGCATGTTTGCTGTCTTTTTTTGTTGCAGCGTAAGCGTTAAGTACCTCTGCTAGTGCTCATGCATGCTTATTAGCTCTATGTTCTACTCAGTACATGGACTCTGTTCTGATTTCTTCAGTCACTGATTGAGTCCAAAGCTCAGGACCACTCTGTGGAACAACACTGGAAAACTGAGCATTTTATCGCAATGTCTATAAACAGAATGCACCTTTGCTCATGTAAATGTAATTGCCTGCGCCACATGCAACATGAGTCTGACAAGCAAAATGGCATCGCAACACCACCAGCCAGCTGACAGTCAGCAGTCGGCTGCAGCTTCAGAATCAGTGCACAACCAGTATTTCTGTTTCACTTTAATCTCTGCCGCCTCTCAGTGTCTGGCGCGGCACACAGTGCGCGTCTAATATGAATGTGAATATGAATATGATCTCTTTACAGTAACGCATGCTGGCGAATATGTTTCTAAATTCAATCGCATATAGCAATATTCGTATTTTTTGACGAAATTTATCTTGACCACCAGATAATTTTGCTTCAGCTCAGTGTAGCTTGCACTCAGCTCCGCAGAATTTAGTCAGACTACATACGACTACAGCACCCTTCTCGCTCGTCGCATTGCTGTGTCTGCTGCAACATCGGCAGCCCTCGGAGCTTTCAGGTACGTTACTGCTCCTTGAGTTGTTGATGTGTTTGTCAACAGGCGCCATAGTATGCACAACATGATCGCATCCCGTGCTGCAGCTGATCTGTAAGTTGCAACGAAGAGTCAACAGTATGCAAGCCAACATAAGTTGCTCCCTAGAAGCAGCTCTGCCTCGTGCGCTTCATCAGTGTTCCCGACCCCTTCGGTGCCGCGCTTTTAAGGCCACACCTCCAATCTTGCTCCAAAGAAGAAGGTCAGGAATGTCAGCAATGCCATCGGCTTTCGACAATTGGATTTGACTGTCACCAGGCACTGGCAGGCTCTGCTGAGCACTGTAGTGTTGGTAGACATATTTGTCTGCACTAATGTTTAGCAAGTTCTGAATGTGGCCATCATTGCAGACCTCATACACGGCTACAGACATGCAGCAAGGCTGGAGGTACTGGACGACCAGTACCTGGACCGTCAGGTCCCAAAAGCTCTGGTGCTGACCCAAGCAAGCCAGTCAGCTCAAGTTCCAGTAAGAACGCAGATCTCCCAGCTACTAGCAATCCTGCCCTGGGAGAAAAGGTGGTTGAGGTCAAGATCTACAACCCTTCTGGCACAACCTCTACTGAAAGTGAGCCTGTTTTCCTCCTGCCTCACAGCTTCGCTCACCAAGTTTACCATTTCCTCAAGACTTCTGCAAGCTTCATGACCTTGCAGTGACGTCTGTAGACAGGCAGACGCAGCCACACACATCAGAATGCAAGTGCACAGACTGCTGCATGATGGTGAAAGTGGAATGTCTTTGGCAAGTCATGAGTTTGTGTATGTGCAGAGCGCACAATAAAGATCGACAAGGTCGAGGCAGCTGCTGTCCAAAGGTACTCTGCTGAGGCTAAGGAGCAATCCAGGAGACTGCAGGAAGCAAATGCCAGAGCAAATGGTGCGGCAGCTGTAGATGACGCTGCAGGAGCTGTTCAAGAAGGTGTAGATCAGGCTGCAGATGCTGCACAAGAGGTCACTGGCCAGGTTGCTGATGGTGAGTTGCAGCACCTTGCTGCATACCCTGATTACAATCAATTCACAAATGCAAGCGAGACATTGCTTGGCAAGCAGAGTATGCTGCCCATATTCAAACACTCAATGTACAGAACTTTATAACAACATACATTGACATTCAGTTGATACTGCAAAAACATTGTAGCAGCACTGCTCATTGTTGTCTGTTGACCTTGTCACAATTGCATGCTATATTTGCCACATGCAACATCTGAGCTAAAGTGCTTCATGCCTCTTTCACCATCTCCCAAATGGGTTTTCCATAAAGTCAGACACGTCTCTGGAAAACCTCTGGAAAATCAGAAGCACCGCCTCTGTTGTGCAGGCATCTCACAGGCTGCTGATCAAGTGCAAGAGGGCGCAGATGAGCTTGCGCAGGATGCTCAAGAGGTTGTTGACGACCTTGAGGAGACGTTTGAGAGCGCAGCAGATGCAGCAGCACAGCAGCTTGCCACCACTGCTGACCAATTCCAGAGCGCAGCCCAGGGGGCAGCTGATAGTGCCTCCAACTTTGTTGATTCCCTCCAAAGTAGGCACTGCTCAATAAGAGCACTTTGAAAGCATTTGCTTCAGCACCCTTGTTTCCCTGGCCCTTGTGCGGTGATCTGCCACATGATCTGGCTGACCAAAATGGGCTTGGGATTCTTGCGCATGACCCACTCTGAGACTGTGCACATCTTCTACAGCGTCACTGTTGACAAGCCAAAGCTTTGTTTTCATGTGTGTGATCATGTGCATGTGATGCTTCACTACCAGGGTATGACTGACATACTGCTCATTTTTAGCCATCAACTTTGGCAATGCTGCTGCGTACTCTCACAATGGAGATTCTTCGACGTATTTCTGCACCTGTGTGTCTGGCACCTGGGCAGCCCAGCATATACGTGGCTTCTCATAAGACACCAAAAGGTGTAGTATCTTGTTTCCCTTTTCTTTTTCTATATCTTTGCTTCTGCAGAGGGAGCACAGACAGGCTCTCCATACAAGGATCAGTCCTTATCTTCAATGGAGCCAAATCCATATGAGGGCAAGTCTGGCAGGAAGCCCAATGCAGAGACCCAGGCCACCTACTTCAAGCTCCGCCTGCTGGAGTGCGTTGCTGGTCTGGACAGGGGCTTCGCAGCCAATGCATATGCAGCAATGCAAGTCGAGAGCGCAGCGCTGGCGTTGACAGAGCAGAGCGAGCCAGTCATGCTGTCATGGACATCAGGTGCAGACCCTAGCTTATTGGAACAGCAGATCATGACAATTTGAAGTGACACCAACTACCACAAGCACCCATTTGATATCAAATGTTTTGTCAACCTCACAAGACCAATGATGAGCAAGTGGCAGCTCATGCTGGTCCCAACAATACCAGCACTGAAGTGGCAATGGCAATGACACCCTTTGTTACATTGTGCTTTGTATACATGTCAGGTTATACCATTGCACCACAGCATGCAATGGTACGTACTCACAGGTTGAGGCCACAGCATGCGCCTCACCACCAGGGGGCGCAGCAAAAGACACACGTATACACTTGGGTGACCTGGCACCCGTCTAGCCAGTAACAAAAATCGATAATTTACAGGCTTTCCAGCCAATTGTTCCTGCCAGGCACCTACCTGCCAGTCTAGCCAGTCCTCCCTGTCATCTTTTGACCTGTGTGTCTCCTGTGACCTGCAGCATCAGGACAGGAAGAGAAGCCATCAGGGCTAGCACAGCTGAGCGGCACCTGGCGCCTTGTGTACAGCAGTGGCTTTGCTTCAGGCGGTGTTGGGGGCCGCCAGCCGGGCCCACCAGCCGGCCTACTTCCAGCAAGCCTTGGTCAGGTACATGTTTCCACAGTCCTGCACCAGATGGATTGAATGAATTGAAAAAGGAATGGAAAGGAAATGAAGGAATGAATGAATTGAAAAATGGGGTGACAAAGGATGCTTGCAGACTACTGACTGCTCCAAAGCATGCTTTGGCAGGCTTAGCACGACACTTGCAGCAGCAACAACGGCAATCAAGCATAGCGTGTCACTCGCGGCAGGACAAACCCACTTTGGCCTGTTCACTAGTCATCATTGCTTCACCTATTGTGCCGTTTGTGGCTGGATGTAGACCGGCTAGCTGCAGCTTGCACTGCATAGGCAGCATGGCACTGCTGCTCACCTTCCTTGCTTGGATGTGGGTCTCAAGGAGCGTCTATGCATGTCGCATTTCAAAAGAGACCACACTGCCTTGCTGCGCAGCTCAGGCAAAAGACGAGCTTGTGTCTGTGACATGTTGGTAGCTGCGCCTCTGTAGTGCCAACCCTGGAGTGGCTGTTGCAGGTGTACCAGGTCATTTCACCATACACATCAAAGCTGGACAATGTTTTGGAGCTGTATACAGGTATCACATCTGCTCACTGTTGAGGATACTCTGTCAGTTTTCGCTGTCTGCACTTGCTTGTGCATTGTTGTTGCTGCTGAAGAGCAAGCTGGTGGAAACTGATGACTACTTTGTCCTTTGACTGCACGCACGTGATGGTGCGTCATTATTCCCACTGACTGGGTAACTGGCGCATGCAAGTGTGTTCCACTGCACGTGTCAAAGTTATAAATTGCTGTCATGGACGTTTGATCGTGTTGAAATCCTGAATTGCAGCACACCAAGCACACCAGTCGTCTCACGTGTGTAACTTTACCCGTCAGTCCTGTAATGCAGGCTTGCCAGGGCTGGAGCCAGTTGTGCTGACAGCATCTCTGAAGCACCACTTTGAAGCAGTTGGCGGCAACATTGTTCAAATCACATTTGAGGACACTGAAGTGAAGGTGACAGGTGGCATTGGGGGTCTGCTGGTGAGCACTCTTGCGCTTGTTGCATCAAGGGACGCTGCCTTGCATGTTTGTATGCTAGGCGATGAGTTCTGCCAAGGCGGGAAGCCCTGGCTTCTGCAACCTACTGGACACTGTGATATGTCAGTCATTACAGTAGACATCGGTACAGCCACACACTTGAAGTGCATGCAATCCTTGTTTGTCTTGCAGGGGAATCTACCAGAGATCATGCTCCCACAGCTACCAGAGTTTCTTAAACCATCCCGGCAGCAACGAACATCCAGCTTTGATGTACTGTACCTGGACTCAGACATGCGCATCATCCGAGGCAGCCGTGGGGAACTCAGGATATTCATCAAGACCTAGAACTGCGGCCTTCTTGCATTCTCAGCTGTGGTGCTCAACTCTGCCTTGTTTCAAGCAAGATGTGATACAATGTGCATAGCCCAGCACCAAATCCTCTAGAGCCTGATTGCTGGCAAAAATGGTGAAGGTGAATGCGTGCTTGGCTTCAGCTAAACAAGAACATACAGCAGTGTACGTATGTTCAAACCTTTTGTGCTCATGAGATGCTCATATTGTCAATGGTAGGTGATCATGTGTGCAATTTATGTGACATTCAAGGATCAACTCTTTACGTTTTGGCTGAAGAAAATTCCTTGATAGACTAGTTCTCAGATACATTGAAACTCAGATACATCTTCCCAAGGATACACTAATCAGCAGAGCTTGGTGACTTGCCTGGACGATAGAGATATTGCCTGAAGAGGTTATAAAGTAGTCTGCAAATCACGGCACACAAACTTGTGGCACACAAGCTGCTGGTAGTTATGGAAGTAGCTGAAGCAGTACAGAAGTCTGACAGGCACAGAACTCCGATGTGTTGACACAAGTAAGCAGGCACAAATCCAGATGTAGATTTCTTCATTGCACACTTTCCTACTGGAAAATTTCTTTCTAGACGGTCATGCACAAACTTCACGTACAAATATTATGCATTCCTTCGTCCCATTTTCGATCAATTACGGAACAAAGGTGTTAACAATATAGTGCTGACTAAAGTATGATAAAGCAACCGCATCACATCACATCTCTCTGCTCGACAATATGTACATGCTTGAAATCTAACAGATGTGAAACCAGAGACACACCATCCAAACAAAGTACTTTCCCAATAGTCTTGCCCAGATGCTTTCCAGGTGGCTCATTTTGCTGAGTTCCTATTCAAATGCTCTCAAAACCCTGAATAGAAGCCTGAAACCATATCAGATGTGAAGTTGCCAAACGTGCAGACACACCAGCAACAGCATGCTTGTGCACTCAAAACCCCTGAACCCAGACATATCCATGTATCTTTTGGACATTGTACTCAAACTGAACTGATTGAAGTAAACAAGGAAGAAACAAAGCAGGAGCAGAGCCGAATCGTTCAAAATGACATGACTCCCATGAAACCCAGAAAATCCAGAAAGACAGAACAGCAAGCAAACAAGAATGCACTATTTGCTCTGATTAAGCTGGCTATCTCAGAACTGTCACATGAACTCAGACAGAAACAGGACGATAAGAGTGACTGTGCACCATTCCTGCATGCACAGCAGGAGAGGCCTTCCTAACAGGCCCCCTGACGGATCCCTGAGGACTAACATCATACATACATCAGCTGAATCCCCATACAGCACCATCACTACCACTTTGTAGATACACAGCCCCACTGATAAGCTTCACACAAACAAGAAAATGACAAAGACAGCAGCGCAAGCCACAGCAAACTTGCAAAGGTCTGGTAAGCGCCTGGTGACTTGAGAGGCGCCGTGAGAAACCCCTTGACACGTGCGTACATCATCTTTGGAAAGAGTTTCTTGGCTCAAGTTGCATGACCCAGATACTGACGTGAAAATTAGCCGCAACACTGCTGACATCCTGCTCTTTCAGACCATCAGCGTCCATGGACTGCGTGGACATTCCACACTGAACTGAATTCTTTGAACTTGCCTCCGCCAGACTAGATCCGCATGACACACCCCATGATGCGAACCACTGATACTGACAACACTGAGACAAGCTGGTAACCAATGAGGGCTTACTTCTTGTGCTTCTACAGCACTTTACACTTGTTGGCAGACTCTTGCTTTACTGCGTATGACTCCATGCTGAGCACCTCAAGCTGAGGCTTATTCCATGAGACTCTCATCGTCATCATCTGAGCACGACTCCAGCGATTCACCATCACCATTTGAGCATGACTCAAGCAGCTCACCCATGACTGAGTTGCTGTCTTGTACACCGGCGGTCAGGCTTTCCATGGCACTGATGACAAGCATCTCCTGGCATCCATTAAGGGTGGGAGACAGAAGCTTGATGCACTGCAGTGCACGTTCCTGCACTGTTGGGCTGCTTGAGTGCATGGCTGCAGCCAGGTGAATGACACGCCCCGCCTGCAGACACATACACACGTCACACACACACGTACACACACACACACGTCACATACGCACGCACACACACACAGACAGACAGACAGAAAGAGTGCTTCTCTAAGGCAACTTGCTATGCTGCGCAGTACATACCATGCTCTGTACGGGCCTGCTTTACAACTTGATCACTCAAGCAAACATTAACACAGTGGAAATTTGCACATCATGTGGCGCTGCATGATACCAGGTGTGTACCCTGACCAAACTACCATTTATACATCATGAACAGCTGGTCAGCGCTCATGTGTATGCTGGGTAAGATGTGCAGCAGCAATAGTTGTCTGCCGGACTGCAGCAGCAGCAGTGAATGTGCACAGGCGACCAGCCATACATGTGTGCACATGGCAGACAAGTGCGGGTGTGAAATCACCAAAGCCAACATTGTTGCAGGCGGGACTGACCTTGGCAAAAGCTGGCAGGTTGTCTGGCACAGCAGCAAGGCTGAGCAGGGCTGTAAGTGCCAGCAGCTGAACCCCACAGGAACTGCTGCTGCAACATTGCAGCAACACTGACAGCAAAGGGCCCTGCAGCATGCAAACTTGTGTGCGTGCGTGTGTGCAGGACAGATGACACATGTAAACAACTGCATGACTGTCAGAATGTCAGCTTACTGGCAGCGGTTGTGTCAGGACAGCCGTTGCATATGATGCATCATAAACTAAGCTATGCTGAGGACTCCTGTGAATGTACCATACACAAGGGGTATGCATAAAGTAGAAAGCCAGTGCATCAGTACACCAGGCTTCAAGTTGTTCACAGCTGCAGGCAGTGCTGCAGGCAGAAGATTTACAGCAGGTGCTGCAGGCAGAAGAATGTTATCGCAGGTGGCGAACCCGAGGGCCCATGGCATGAGCCAGACACAGAGACCAAATAGAATAGGATGCAGACACTGAGCAGCTGATTTCAGCAATGGCAAGGAGGTTCCAGCACTGACCTCCAAAATAATCTGAGAGCCGATTGCACTGTACTTTGCAACTTGACTCAACACGCCCAGGGCAGGCACCCATACATCTTCACCTGCTGCCCAAAGGCCTAGATGCTCGCTGTCATCATCAACAGATGGCAACAGCAAGGATGATGATGATTGACCTGGCATGTGCGCCAGCATCGCGTCAAGCACTTGCACTCCGCCAGCCTGTGACAGCATTTGCACACCACACTTGTGAGTTGATTGTGCATGAAACTGGCTGTTGCAAGCACTGCATGCAGTTCATGCTCAAGCAACAAAGGCGCCACAGTGCACAGGTTGATCAAGACAACGCAGAGTGGGCAGCATCACACCTTGACGAAGCAGGGAACTGAAATTGGATCCAGAAGCATTGACTCCAAGGCCTTGAGTATTATAGCGGTGCAGGCTATATCTGATTTGCAGCCTGTGCGCCATTCAGCACATGAGATGTGAGCAATCCATCTAAAAACCTGGTATGTGGTCAGATACAGGCTCCAGCAAGCTGTGATGAAGTGATGCAACACAAGCTGCAAAAGACATCACCCTGTGGATGCCTTGAGATAGCTCAAGGCATGTGAAACTGTGCATGAGGGAGTAGCCTGACTAGCGGTTTGTGTAAGGGCTATTGGCTGATACAATGACAAGGCATTTGCAGAAACTGGATATGCTAAAAGTCTGCTGTATACTGTGAGCATGTGAACAATGCACAAGGTGGCCACAAGCTTATATGCTCCAAATGTCAAATGGTGAATGATAGCGGCTTGTGCTTGTGAGATGCAGACAAAAATCAGCCGTGCAGCTGCTGCACATCACACCTGTTTGAGAGAGTACACTGACCACTTCTGGAACAGCTATTGTGGACATGAGTGAGGCATGGCGATGGGGCGTAGAGTTGCATTCCATATTCTTCAGCTTAGAGCACATGCTGAGCAAGCCAAGAATGGCAGTAACTTTTGCTTTCTTGATGTATGAGCCAGACTGCAACGCCGTTGTCAGCCGGGGAACGCAGTCTATAGCCATCAATGCTTCCTACAGGTTGATACACAAAAGGCATTGTGAAGCAAGCCACCACTTACTCAGGTGTTGTTGATTTTCATAAGTGTGACTTGCTGAGGTTCATTTGAGGGGGGGCAACCAGCACAAGACTGCTGTCCAACATACCGTGCCAGCATCTGACCCTGCAGCTTGTAAAAGCAAGGAAGCAGCCTGTTGTTGGACTTCGGTGCGACGTGATGGTCTTTGCTCGAGCATGGCCACGAGGACAGGCACTAACCCAGACTTGGCAACCTAGAACATCCACATAGACACGGTGAGCAAGATGGCTAGAGCGCTTGCGATGTGCTGTTGTGGCACAACTCGCGAAACTCGCTTGATCTCGTCAACCAGCAACGATCGTGAGGTTGCCTACTTGCTCTCCTTCCAGTCCGCTTTCTCCAAGGCTGACAAGCTTGTGCCACGTCAAGGCTCGCTGCTGCGAAGAGCCACGTCTCAGCTGTGCTGATAGTAGCTCCAATTCAGCCATAGCAACACCCTCTTGCAGGCTGCCGAGTGCACCACCAAGGTGGCAACAAACCTTGGCCGACGATACTATAGAAAGCTGGGCACAAGAGCTGCGGCCCCGACAACTCAGCTATGCGCAAATGAGCAAAGGCAAGCTGCAAGTGCTGTTTGCTGTAACGCTTGGTCCGACTGAGCGAAGATCACCGCGGCAGCTTAGACCTTGTGTGCAGAATTGTCGTGTTGCGAGGCATCGTAGTGTCGCAGGCATAATCTGGCGGGGCCGCGTACATCATCAACTAGCCCCCCAGGAGGTAAGCTCAGCTCACCAACCTCGTAAAGGCAACCTCGCATGGTTTGACCCATGGAAAAAATCTTGCCAAAAAGGACAATCAACGGTTTTTTGATCTGGTCACGTGTATCAATCCTTGGTAACGTAAGCAAAACATGTGCATACCATCATCATCATCCTCCTCCTCGAGCATACCATCAGCGGGCAGAGTGATTATCCGTGTCACGTCTCGTCACATGACTCCTTGGTCATCGTCCTCGGGATCTGCATCCCGAGATTCCTTGATTGATTGAATCGACAAGAACAAAGAAAAGACTACGCCTTTCGGCGTCAATTTAATGAGAAGCCCAGTATACCGGGCTGCCCAGGGATTGATTGATGCCCGAATAACAAGATCGGATCTCAGATACACTCCGCAGAGCTTGGTAAGTGATTTGCAGAGCCCGATGAAATGCCTGGATCGTAGGTGATATGTCAGATGCAGCGCAGTCATGCAAGGCTGTGTTAGGCAATGCGCAATCATTGCGCCACAATCATGCGCAATCATGCGCAATTATGCGCAATCATTGCGACGCAATGAATGCGCCGCCGGTTTATATTTGCAGTTGAGTATAGCTACTGACGTCAAACGCTGTTGAGAAAACAATTGATTGTAGCGTCTGCTGCTAATTGCTATAAATGCCGAGATTGCGTACAGCTCGTTCTTTGTGCATTATAGCCTCCAGATCAGGTTTGTTACCGTTCAGCAGCCCGAATTACAGAAACGGACACATGTGATGCCCTGATGCAGAAATACCATTCTAGAGATACCATCATTCTAGAATGGTATCTCTAGAATGGTATTTCTGCATGCATGCATCATATGATCTGGCACAATGTGTGCATGCTACCATAAGGGCCCAATCGTCATGCAAAAATGTATATATATACATGCGCTGCAGCTTGCCTCCTGCATGCCCAGCAGCGCATATATATATATATATATATACATGCGCTGCTAAGTTTGTGAACTAAGGAAAGATACACTGCTGGTTGAAGGTGACAACACATTCAGGCCAGGTGATGTGATAGTACGCTGTTTCCCTTCAGCTTTGGACCCATACACAAATCCTCAGGGTCAAGGATGCATTGGTCTGTGCTGAGAACATGTATCTTGTGTACCCAGCACCACCTAGAATTTATACAAGCAGTGTAGATGCAAGCAGTGTCACTGTACTCGAAGTGCAAAAGCTTGATGCGACTCATAACACACATGCACAGACATTCCCAGGGGTTTGCAAACTCTGTACATCGACGGCAGTCCTTTAGCAGGAAGGGACGCAGAAATGCTGTCCGACTATAGAGGTGTCGTCGTAAACAACCCTTGCCGCTATTTGTAGCGACGTGTTCGACGTACAGATCGAAAGTCTGTGAGATCTTGGCATGTCTCCGAACTCTGATCGTGCGAAGCATACCGCATCCAAATACGATTTTGTCAAGGTGTAAAAATTTGCGGGACTGCTGGGACTGAGTAAGTTTCCTTTACTATCATTGAGAGGCGTGTTTATGGCTGTTTGCAGGTGAAGGTATGGCTTGGAGAAGGAATGAGTCACTACTATGTACTGTCTCGATTTCTCATCAGCAGGATGCTGACAGTCACAAAAATTCCTTATATGAAGGTTAGCCGAGGTGATGCAGCAACCTCTGTGCTTTCAGACAAAAATGCTGACACACTAGCCTGCATTCAGGCAGTCAAAATAGCTCTGGAGGTCAAGAAATACCTTATAGACAATGACCAGTTTGATGTGTCTCAGGTAAAAAGAAAGAGGCTAGTCCTCCACGCCATACACCAGACAGTGCTGAACTGCAAGGTGTTTCCCTGCAGGAAAACCTTGAGGCCATACTGTTCAATGTCATGGAGAGCAAAGGCTTTGGCGCAGAATACACCAAGCGGTACAAGATGGTCAATCAATTTCATCAAGAGAGACGGCCCTTGATCATTCTTGTCTGCGGAGCTCCATGTACAGGTAGTAATGCTGTTGGAAATGCTGTGCACTCTTGTTGAATACCATGCTGCTTGCGACTGTGGGCACATGTGGCCCTTGAGACTGCATATAAAGCATTGACAGAGGTTGGATGCCGGTTGCTTGTGTCACATGTACAGTGACTGGTGCACAGTCACCTTACACTGATACGGGCATGTGATCACATTCTTCTTCCCATTACTGATGTGCAGCAACTTGAGTGGATGTGTTCAACTTGAGCAGGCAAGTCATCTCTGGCGCAGCAGCTTGCCTCCAGATTCAACATGCCAAACGTGCTTCAGACAGACATGTTTTACGAGGTGAGACCAAATCTTGACATTCCTAGCAAGGTCTGCTGCATGACTCAAACTCATGCAGACTTGCCTATGAGCAAACCTGACAGTTGCTTGTACAGCACCTCTCGTTCACTGCACAGTGGCCTTCCAGTGTGACATGCTGAGTCCTGGCACTGCTGCTGCTGCTGCTGCTGCTGCTGCTGTTGCGTATCTCAAGTATGTGCAAGATGATGATTGACCACAGAATGCAGCGCCCTCAGCATGCACACCACAGTGACAGAAACAGAAACACTCTACTGCCCCAATCACATTCCTCAAAACCTTGTGACTGCATCGCGCACAAGAGTAGCAGGCCCTGGCGCATTGTGCTTTTCAAGTGGACACCAGCCATTGGCTCATTGCAACAGCAAGCACTGAGGAAATGCTGGGCACAATGTGCAGCTTTTGAGGACTTCAAAAGACAAGCCGCTGCACCAGCGGCCCTTGTGGGAGCGTCCTGATCTGGACCACGCTCAACTCATTAGTGAGTTCCAGCAAGAATGCCATGTGGTCAGACGAAGCATTGATGGTGATCTTGTGAAGGCAAGCCTCTCCCGCCCCCCCCCCCCCTCCTAACAGAACGATAGTTTCTCACCAGAAACCTATTGCCACTATGATGACTGCATGACTGCAGCCAGTCATTGCATCAGCTGTGTGAACTGCTGAATGCCTTCTCTCTTTCAATTCATGTCAGCGTACGCCAGTGAACAGCATGTGACGCCAAACTCTCAACCCAGCAGGGTTGCTGCACCAGTCTACCATCAGGCATCGCAGAGGCTGTCACTGCATGCATCCTGTTCAGAAAGACAGTCAACATACACTTGCACTGCACAGTTTCCCACTGCGTCCTATGCCAAAGTGATAGACCACTGCTGCGTGCAGACAATTCGTGATGGCAAGTCAATCATCATTGAGGGTCTACATCTGGACCCAGGCTTGTATCTGTACGAATTTGGTAAGTACGGCATCCGCCACTTACACTCCAGGAGTGACAGCTGGCTGCCCAGTCAAGCTAGTGCAAAGCAGGGTGATGCAGTCTTGGTGGAGCCTGTGAGTCCAGAGCCCATCAACCCAGATGCAGCTGTGCAACAGGGAGCTCAGCTACAGCCCGACAGCAGGTATCCTTGCGCTTCTGGATCACGCTGCACCTGCCTCTTCATCAATGATACAGCAGTACGTCACAAAATTTAGTCATGCAGTAGGCTCTTGATGCATATGTCATTCACCTAGTTAGCTGACAGCAAGGCATTTAAGAGACTCACTGCATGCAAGTTCAACAGAGTGAATGCATGCATGCGCCACATTTGTCCTGACCTACTGAACTGCGTCACTGCTACCTGAAGAGCTGACTCGTGCTCAGTCTGATGACCATTGGGCTGAAGATAGCCTGAATGGATTGACATCATCAGCCATTGAAAGCCTCGCATTTATGCAGCATACTGTCGTCAGCAACAGCAACATAATTCTCGGAATGCTCTCACCATGACTGTCTTGCATGTGTTACTGCTTGCAAGATACTGCTTCATGGGCAGTCAGTCTTTCAGCCTGATGAGATTGCTTGTGATGCTTGCAGCCAAGCAGCGGAGTCACATGCGCCTCCTCCAGGGCCACATGGAAGGACTAAAGAGTCCAGGACGGGGCTGTTGGGTTCTGCACAAGGGCTGTTGCAGTCAATGCCTGGCAGACAGGCGGCATCTGCTGGCACCGGCATGCTGTTTGCCCTGAGGTCAATGGCAATCCGTATGAGCCCAGTGTTGTCAAGTTACGTTTCCCACCAGCATACTGAAGATCAGTCTGTCAATGGGCAAGGTACAATCTCCTGTCGCAAGTAACAGTGAGCCAACATAGACATGTACAGGCACAGTGTCAGCCTCCAACCTGCAACTCGTTGTGCATCTGCATGCAGCCCCCTGTTTAGTATGGAACCGCTTTGTGTGATCACAGGTGTAACATATCAGCACACTGCAGCATCTTGCGTATCAATGCGTAGGTCAGAATGCAGCTGTGGCACATGCAAAGTGCCAGCACTTCATATGCATGCAACGTTGTTTCTAGCAAGCCTTCACATGTATCTGTAGAAACTGCTCAAGGTTTGGTTTTGTGTTTTGGAGTCTCTCAGCCAACCTGACAAGACTGAAAGGCTTGTGTGTGATGCGCAAGACACACTGCTTTGGAGAGACAAGACTTGCCCCGTACGTGCCTAGCTCATCATGAGCTGGAAACTTATTTTATTGTTATTATTATTATCATTACCATTATTACTATTATTCTTATTCTTATTCTTATTCTTGTGTGTGCAGACAACCCAGCTGGACATCCCCAGCCAGCCCATTCCCCTGGCTCAGAATGGATTGCCCAGCAGCTGCAGAAAGCCTATCATGGCTTGACAGCCACTCTCACACCTGGCAACAATGCACAGCTAGCTGAGACAGACTCACCCACGTCTGCTCACGATGTGCGTGAACAGCAGGACCTATCACCTCCAGGACAACAGCACCAGCATGCCTTGGAGGCAGTTCCAGATTTGCAGCATGCTGGTCATGAATGCATAGACCGTGAGTCACATCTGAGTCAGTCGCCTGCCTCACATCCAGACTCTGCTAGTCGGCCACAGCCTGTGTCGTCCTCCAAGCCTGAAACTACAGCGCCCCGCAGTGGACATCCTGCAAGTGCACCTCTGCTCACTGACACTCAAGGCAGCCTCAGTCACCAAAAGCAGGTGCAGCAGCCACAGCAGCTTCAACAACAACAACAGCAGCAGCAGCAGTCACAGCAGGTTGATCATCAACACCAGCAGCAGCAGCAGCCACAGCAGCTTGACCATCAGCAGCACCACCAGCAGTCACAGCAGCTTGATCATCAACAGCAGCAAGAACAGCAGCAGCAGCAGCCACAGCAACTTGATCAGCAGCAGCAGCAGCAGCAGCAGATTAGCAATGAAGACAAGCAGCCGCCAGCTGCTGGCAATGAGGGAACACAGGCTGCTGTTGAAGCAGACCAGCTTGAAGGGGTGCCTGACCGAGTGCCAGCAGCTGTGGCTTTGGAGCAGCCTGATGACTCCCGACAGACACCCCCCGAGAACACAGTCACACTTCCAGAGCCTTCTGGGGCAGCTCCGGCATCGTCAGATGCACAGACAGACATTGGTCAGCCACAGGTGGAGGCAACCCAAGGGCAGGAGCAGGCTCAGAAGTTGAACGGCAGTCCTGCACCTGTGTTTGTGCCCATTGTGGTCGCCATGGATGCCCGTGATCATAAGCTACTGGTGGAAGAGTGGTACTCCAGGCAGATGGTGAGCACTATCTCTCAGCACCGTTTTACATGAGACGCTTGCACTAAGTATCTTTGCATCTGTCTGTGTGCACTGAATAGCAGCAACGCTTGGACTTGGTGCTGGTGCAAGAGTGGTACTCCAGGCAGATGCTGAGCACCAGCTCTAATTAGACTCTCACATGAGATGGCACCAGCTCTAATTACACTCTCACATGAGATGCTTGCTCTAGGTACCCTTGCATCTGTACGTGTGCGCTGGATTTTGTATGTACCAAGGGCTTTCTTGTGCAGATGGTGTCTGACTGACTTATCATAGTGGTCTGTGGTTTTCACTGGGTTCCTTGCTACCTTGATGTACTTATGGCTGTTGAGCTGACAGGCAGTTGTATGCAGGCGATGTCTGGGCAGCTCAGTGACAAAGATGTGTCTGACAAAGACATGACAGACTCTGCCAATGCTACTTACAGCCGGATCCGCCTCCTTCAGGATCATTTGTGCACATATGCTGAGCGCAATGTACCAGTCGTGTCCATCAACTTTTCGAATTTCTCAGACACCTTGGACCAGCTGCATGACTACCTGCTGCAATGCATTGAAAGTGCCATGGCGCAGCAGCACTGAGCTAATGTATGCATACGCAACAGCTCACTCAGCTTTGCTGAAGAGTACAGTTACAGGAACTGGTCATTGGATTCATACCACTAAGATAATGTATGCATAGCAGGCCCATGATCTGCTCAGGTGCAGAATGCATGGTATACTCCTTTGTTTCCAGCAATCCCACACACTGAGTGCTTTTCCATGAGATCACATTGTAAAATAGCTGCAGCAGTAGGCTCTCTTTGAACAAACACGATGCGTGTTCACCTAGGATCGTAAGTCACAGAAGTGAAGATTGGGTCTGTTTTCTTCTGAATTAGTTGTGAAAATCATTATCATAATGTATAGAGCAGCCCAGATTTATATGTGAAGAAGACCAACGTAAATATAAGACATCCGTGCATTGCAACAACAGCAGACAGCACCCACAACGACAAGCACAAGTCTAACAGCAAGCATACACTCTTTGTACATATGCATACTCTGATGTTCGTGCTGTGCACAAGAAGAGCCAGACCTAGAGTATACTGAGAGTGCAACAGCTGGCAAGCTAGTGAACGGCAGGTGCGTCTGCAGCACACAATATTGCGTACCATTCTTCTGTGTCTCATCTGACTGTACACCACTCATGGGTGATATGATGGCGAACCTTGTGGATACGTGCCAGATGGCCTTTGACCTCCAAACATGTGATTGGACTGTCTTTGTGGGACTGGGCCAGAGCTTACATACTGCTGCTTAGGCTGAGCATTCGTTTGCTGACCACTTTGGTACATGCGCTGCTGATGGTGGGCAGCAGGTAAGGGCCCAAAATATGGTGACTGAGGCACTGGATGTTGCCTGTCTGAATACATGGCATGGGGAATAATCGGCTGGGCATGCGCATGATGCTGCTGCTGGGGCATATATCCTCTGCTTTGAGGTAATGCAGCCGAGTTCGGCTGCTTGTGTGCACCAGCTTGACTAAACAGTGGTCCAGGGGGCCATCTAGGGAGGTGCTGCTGTGTCAGCACATGTGCTGGTTGATGGAGGGCATTTGGAGGCAGTAGCCCTGACCCTGGAGCCGCCACCTCAGGAGCACCTGAGAAGCCATACACAAGATGCCCTGGAATGCTTACATTGCTAACAGGATGAACCTGAATGCTTCATGCAACATTGTCATTGCATTTGACATGCAAGAGAAAAAAAATGCACATAAGATTGCAGGCTGAGCAATTTGCTGCCTCAAGGCCAGGCAAAGGCACAAGCATGCATTGCACCTGCCTCCAGCAGTATATCATGATGTATCTTCTCAAGACGTAAAACAACATCCCAACAATGCCCCCAAAATACTGCTTGATGGTAAAAGCCCACAGTTGTTCCAAACACAGGCATGGCACAGCTGTCGCACCAGTATCTCTGAGGCGCTGCATCTGGCTGAAGCTGGGCCCTATTGGTGGATGCCTTGACATGACATGTGGAGGCCAACCACCGCCTGACAGCCATTCCTGCCCTTCCTGAGCAGCTGCTGACCAGCTGCCTGAAGGCACAGCTGGGGGTCTGCCATAGCCATGGGGGGGTCTGCCATAGCCTTGAGGGAGACTGCCACTGCTTGCAGCATGACTAGGGGCATGGTAGTAAGGCTCACCCATAGCAAGGTGGGGACCATGCAACGGCAGGGGTGGCCTAGCAAAGAAGGCTGCGCTGGGATGTGCGTCTGAGCCTGCAGTCTGCTGAGGCTGCGTGACAGCAATAGCAGCAGCAGCAGCAGCAGCAAAGTTGCTAGACATGCTTTGAACAGGAGCAGCAGCATTGTTGTGTCCCTGAGCAGCACGCAAAGGTGGTGCTGCTGCTGCTGCTGTGTCAGAGACAGCTGTGGCTACTGCAGCCTGGCTGGGGACTGACTCTGCAGCTGTGGGGACAGTGTGTGCTGCCCTGCTGTGTGCTGGCAGGGAAGAAGAAGGCAGCAGCGATGCTGGAAAGGGGTCTGACTGATCATGACCTTGATGTGCAGATAGCTGGGGGCGTTCAGAAAGGCTCTGGCTCGACAGCTGTCTCGGAAGCTGCTCACTGGCAGGCATCTGGCCCTGCAGCTGCTGTGGAAGCTCAGCAGTGGCAGGTGTCTGCCAGTGCAGCTGCTGTGGAAGCTGCTCATGAACATGGCCACTGTCTTGAAGCTGCTGTGGAAGCTGCCCTAGCATAGGCATCAAGCCTGAGGGGCGAGACTGATGTTGCTGACTGGCCATCTGCCTCTGGCTGTTGAGTTGCCAATGACGTAATAACTGTTCTGACTGCTGCTCATGCGCATGCAACTTCTCATAGCTGATACCTGAGTTCTGCCTTGCATCCTGAGTTGAGTCTGATCCTTGATGTTGAACCTCAGGGCTCAAAGGTGCAAAGGCCCCCGGCATGTCTGCTGAAGCGAAGTCCATTCCCGAAGGGGACACATTGGCCCCTTCACGAGGTGGAAGCCCTTCCCACAAGCCTGCCTGACTGGCAAGGGGCCAGAGGGGGTCTCTGCCAGGCGGGGCACGGGTCAGGCGGCGGGGGCTAGCATGCGCTCTAGGTGTCTGGGTTGACTGATCATCAGTCAACAACTCTTGCGCCTTGACTGGTGTTGTGGTGTCAGCAGCAGTCACTGTCTGCTGGGCAGCATCATGCCTGCTCTCCAATCTTTGGACAGGTTCCACTGCATGTCTTGTTGCTTGTGCAGCAGATGGTGCTGCCCAGTTGTCCTGTGCTGCTGGCTGGGAATTTTGCACAGGTGGATCTAGACTCACACTGGACTGAGCAGGACTTGACTGTGTCATGCCTGCTGGTGCAGGCATGGCAGCATTAGACAGCTGGTTGACAGGCACAGGTGCAGTACTGACTGCAGCTGGTGGACTGGAGCTGCCGCTGCTTTGATGCTTGCTGGGTTCTGCCCTGGCATGCTGCTGACTTTGCCCTATCCCGCTGCTGCTTTGCTGCCTGTTGGGTTCTGCCCTGGAATGCTGCTGCCTTTGCCCTGCCCTGCTTGTTGCAGCCCTACCTGAAGCCATTGCTGCCATGGCAGGCGTTCTAACTGGGGACTTGACAGCTGCAGTGGAATTCATCTCAGGATCGGATGAGTCCAGCTGATCCTCAAGGTCGTTGTCAGGGCTGGGTGAACGCATCTGAGACAGGAAATCCCGCAGCGCTTTGTCCAACTGCAGGTCCAAGCACTAATGTCAGCAGAGGCAAAATATATGAGTCTGCAAAGTCCTGACAGTACCAATGCGCACATTGGTACACTCTGACTGGTGTGTTAAGACTGTACGTTGCAGTGGCCATACAGGTACACCTGGCGTGACACCTGGCGGAGTTCATGCTGTATATGTGTACCTGGCGTGACACCTGGCGCGCTGTCTGACTCAGCTCCTCCACTCGGATTCCACTGCCATCCATGCCGTGACCCCAATCATCTTCTTCACCTGACTGTTCATCTCCATCCTGTGAACCACTTCCTGCTATAGACTGATCAGATTAAGCCATGACTATCAGAATTTTTATTAGTAAAACAAATGTTGTATAAAGGCTAAGAAGCCCTGACCAACTAACATTACCAATTAAATGTGCACTCACGGCAGTGAGGGCGATGAGAGTTGAGGGTGAGATGGTGTTGAGCAGCAAGTGGTCATGGAATCAGACAGCGAATCCTCATGCATGCATTCCCCTTGGAGCCAGTCTAATTTGTACTCTGTACTCTGTTTCACACATGCACTGCACATTGATAAAGGGTTCTGCACAGAGAAGCATGCAAGTTCTCACGCAAGCTACGTGCAGTTGCCCCGCGCTCGGCACTGTGCACCCAGCCCTGCACAAAGCGATTGCACCAGAAATAAAACGCCCAATGACATGCACACCAGTGATGCCTGAGTCATCCTCACTTCTCAAGCAATTACAGATGGCAACTTGCCTGTGCAGAAGTTGGCAGGGGAGCACATGGGGGATGATTGCGTTCCAGCTCAGCAGCATCCAAGCTCAGCCCAGCCAGCTGACTCAGCAGCTCAGGTCCTAAACAAGACCTGCCTTCCATGCTGCCGCTGTCAAATGGAGCTGCAGTCAGGACGCTTGAAGACGCTGCCTCTGACACCTGAGGCAGCACTTGAGGCAGTGCTGAATGTAATAAAACCTGAGCCTGAGACACAGGCGAAGCTGAGGCAATGCTCAATGCTGTGTCTGACACGGATGCTGTGACCGCAGAGGCAACAGGCACAACTGACCTGACAACAAGAGTCGATCCGTGCAAGCCCATTCTGCACAATGAGATAAACAGGCTGCGCAAACAGGCCGTCAAAAATCAAGAAGTATGCTTTGGGATCCACAGCAAGGCTGAAGGTCTGTAGCTGGAAATCAGATACTGGCAGGTGTTGTGTAGGCACACCAGCACCACATGAGGCTCGGCTACAACTTCTCAGTCTGCACAATGAGGCAACCAGGCTGCGCAAACAGGCCGTCACTTGTTGAAAAGTATGCCTTGGGGTCCACAGCAGGGCTGAAGGTCTGCAGCCCACAGTCTGATGCAAGCAGCCAGACTCACCAGATGCGGCTGAGATGTGAGGGCAGTAACAGCTGTCTGCAATTGCTGAACTTGAGCAAACAGGGAAGCCATTGACCCTTCATCTGCTGCTGGACCAGACGCACCCAAAAGCCCATACGGTGTCTGCAGCACCAGTACCTTGAGCACATGTAACTTAGTAAGACAACACCAGCTTGCATGAGGGGTATGTAACATTTGGTGCACATGACAAGACTGCAGGACCTGCTGGCAACGCAATTTCCTTGTATGTACTACATGCCATCAGCGGCTGCTTTCTGGTGATCATACAAGATAAGCTTGCAAGACAGCGGCATTACCTGTAGCTGTGCACAGATGCAACAATGCATGTGGCAGTTGCGCAGGCGACAATGTATCATCAGACATATGCATGCATGATCATGATACAATTCCAGACAAGGAGACTGGAAATGCGTAACAGGTTTCACAGTCATGCTGCGTGCGATCATCATAGAAATCGAAGCATGAGTGTTGGACCGACACATCCTTCTGCACTAGCTGGTTGCTAGATATGATCCCATGCACTTTGTGCACAACTTTGACCAGGTGCAAGGTCGAACTAGGAGTGACATTACCTTGCGCTCAGGGCTTGCCTTTGTGCTTGGCAGCTCAGATGAGTCCCCCTCCAAAACGGCAGCATGCATTGAAAGCGCATCACAGCTGCTGCCTTCATCATCAGACACATGTGTTCTTGCTGGGTTGCCCCTGTTATCACCCAACACGCTGCCTGAGTCTGAGGCAGCAGGACTCACAGACTCTGCTTCGCTGAGCTGTGCACCTGAATGAGGTTGGCTGCTTGCTGACTGGGCTTCTGGCATGTCCTTCGAGTCAAGCTGTGCTGTCATTGCTGCTGCCGCTGGCGTTGGCAGCAGCGCAGGCGCAGCTGTCAGCGACACTACAGCTTTCTCAGACTGTAGCCTTGTTTTCTGAGGTGCAGCTGGCAGAGGCTCTTCAGCTGGTTCAATGCCAAGCCCTGTGCTGCTGCTTTGTGAAACTGACATGGCACTGTCAGCATCTGCTGACAAGATGACAGCGTCATCATTGATTGCGCCATCAGGCATGTGAGCTGAACAAGCCATAGTGTGTGCATCTGCAGCCATACCACCACTGCTAAGGTCTCCTGATGCAGAAACAGACTCAGCATCTGATTGAGCAGGCAAGTCAGGCAAGCTGGCTTGCGCATATGGTTCTGGCTCGCGCAAGATCATATGCTGAGGTAGTTCCTGCACTTCATGCTGTGCAGCAATATCAGCCCTAGCTGGAGTGTGCTTCCTCGGCACTGTTTCAGCTGGCTGCACCACTGCCATTGAAGGCAAGCGCTCCAAACTCTGTGCCACATTTTTGACCGTGGCATGGATTTGAGAAGAGTCCTGTGTCAGCAGCTCTGAGGATGTGTGATGGGGGACCATTGACAGCAGGCCGTCCAGACTCTGAGCAGCACTGCTTGTAATGTCAGCATGATCCTGCCGGTCAGCATGCCATGGCCCATTGGTGTCGAGACCCTTTCTGCCAAGCATGTTCCTGTCAGGACTGCTGCTATGGATGCTCGCCAAGGGGCTGCTGACAGATGCATGAGCAAGACTGCTTGACTGCCATTCTGGGCTCTGGCGCACTGAGCTGCTGGGTGACTCAGCTGAAGCTGCTGGAGAAGCTGCAGGGGAAGCAGCGACAGCAACTCCTGAGTGGGCTGCTGGCAGACTGCCAGTTGCTGCAGCTGCTGTGCCAGTGGGCTTGACCCCTTCTTTGCTAGCAGCTAGACTGGTACATATGCTGCTTGGCTGAGATGCTGAGAGGTCCCTAGACTGATGTCTACCATGCGTATGAGCAAGCATCTGCTCGGACATAGCATCGTGCTGAAGCTCGTGTTGTCCACTGTCAGGGGAATGATGGAGGCTGCTATGAACAGCACTTGCTCTGCTGTCTGGTGAGTGTGTTTCTTTGCTTCTGGCCTGCTCCGGATTGTTGCTGCTTTGCTCAGCTTCTGCATCAGGCTCAATATCAGCCACATCAGATCCAGTTGGGCTGTGGGCACGTGACCCAGATGAGTTAGCATGCTCCTGCCTGCCAGCAAACAAGTCAGGGCTGTGTGCACGAGAGGGAGCATGACTGGTATTTCTGCTATTGGCTGCAGACGCTGCACCTTCCATTGCTGCTTGCACCTGAATCGCATGTAAAGAAACTGGAGGCACATTGCACATGGGACTGGTTGGCACGCCTTGATGTAGCCTGAAGCCATACAGGTCTGAGACAAACAGATTGTGGCATGCTGGCATGTCAGCCATATGGCTTGACACTGGCGGGATCCATCTTTACACATAGACTCTGTTGATATGAGACTGTTACGAGAATGACAACAAGCGCGAAGCAAGGTGTTGTATGGGCAATGGTGCAAAGTATAAGCATGATAAGATGCAAGACTGCATAGGTTGGTTGCTCTGCAGTCGCTTACTTGCATAAGTGTAGCTGTGCTGATGCAGCCATGGCTATCCTTCTTCATGCCTAGTAGAGCTTTGTACAGCTTGGGATTGCTGCCAGCAAGCCTTTGCAAAGCCTGTATAGCAGTTCCTGCAGGTAGCACAGGAACTGGCATTGCCTGCAGCACAGGAGAGAAGACATAGAGACATTGTTGCAGAAGCTACAGGACAGACAGTGCTGATCCACTACATGCAGCTTTGCACAGCTGCTCTGATCAGTGCAGTTTTATGCTATGCTTGCTGCAGGCTGCTCACCTTTGCTGTGCAGTGAAACGCCGTCTGATGCAGTCTGCTTTTGCTCCAGTGCCACCATCGGGGCAACCTTTGCAGACAATGCTGGATGAGTCCTGTCCTTGACACCCTCATCAGTGAACTCCATGACGTGAAGAGGGAACAGAGCTCGCTTTTTTGGCAGCTCATTACTAGTTTGCTGTGGGCTCTTTAGTCCATTTTGCCACCAAAACTGAGTGGGGCTCTCTGTAATGTTGTGCCTGTGTCACAGACAACATGTCTTGCCACAGATGATAACATGGGTCCATGCTTGGCCCAGCGTAAGTAAGGTGCTAGAGGTAGCTGTTCCAGTTTAAGATACCTGTCTGCTCGCGGTGCTGGAGGTGACCGTCTGAAGTTGCCTATTCTATCTGCCAGTACTCCACCCCTGGAAGGACTTGGGGGCTGCTGATACGCCTTCATGCTTGTTGAAACCTACAGGTGGCCAAGTTTATTCGCCCCAAGAGAGGCCGGGGGAAAACAGCCCTGCCACGCCTAGCGTGACTCAGGACAGGCCCATCTTCCGCTCCCCAAGGACCCAGCGCATGCGTGAGTAACCACTTACCGGCATTGTGGATCCAAGCACGCAGCGGCCTTGCAGGCGCGTCAGAGGCGCAGTCGGGAGCTCACAATGCCAGATGTTTTTGAATGTCAGGGTTTTTCAAACCTATGCAGCCAAAAGTCAACTCAGCAACATTGAGCACTTTTTGCAGGTTCCTGGCGACAATCTACACTACTTGCACGCTTGTGCACGGAGTACCATGGGGGATTTCGACAAGTCTCGTAAGATCGCATTCCTGCCAGGAACGTCAGGCATAGGCAAAGCACTGGCAAAGAATTTAGCTAAGGCAGGGTACAAGATTTTGATTGGTGGAGCCAAGCTTGGAGAAGCAAAAGCCAGTGTAAAGGAGATCCAGAAAGCTGCAGGATCAGCATGTCCTTTTATTGAAGCTATGGACATGAAAGGAGCTGCAGGAGCTGCCAAAGTCATCTTTTTCGCCATGTCGGTGAGTGCTCTCTGACTCTGCAGACTCAAAACTGCTCAGGCTACAATCACTTGCTAGTCATCCATCTTAGGTGCAGGCTGAGGGTTCCCATGCACTGCTCATCACAGGGCAGTCAAGAAGAAAAGAAAGACCTGCTGCAAGATCTACAGTCTGAGTTGAAGGGCAAAACTATTATTGATGTCACAACAGCAGCATACCTGAAGGATGAAAGCAAATGGGGTCAGACGTCCACGACACACATGAACCAAGAAGCTTTGGCAGTCCCAGCAAAATGGGTCAGATGCTGGAATACAGTGTTTGTGGTAAGACAACCAGCCATGCTGGTCTCTGCTGTTTCATGAGTCCAGATGCAAATCCAACAACTCGTCTTGCAAATGCTGTCCAGACGCTCTGTGCTCATGAGACAGATTGATTGATGTCCTGCAGGGTCTTCTTGAGAATCCGCCTCCTTCAGATAGCCCGCACAACATTATCATATGTGGTGATGATCAAGATGCCGTCACAGATGCAAAGCAATTGACTGATTGCCTGCCAGGCTTCAAGGTAGGAAGCCATTGCCTTACAATTCAAAATAATGATGTATGCAAATGCAACAGCATAGCGCAGTCGGTGCTGAAATGCAGAAGCACAGCAATGCAGCAACAGAAAAGCCTCACAAAGTAGTGCCTAGTCTTGCGTCACACCTTGGCGGTGAAAGAGCTGGTCAGTTCCTTATCAAGGCCAAATCTGCATCTTTGTACATGCAGGCTCTGTATGGAGGCGGCCTGAAATATGCCAAGGCCCTGGACTTGCTTGGACCTGGCTGGATAGTGGAGTTGGACAAGAATGCCAGTAACTCAATGGGCAGTGCTCTAGCTGGCTGGCGATTTGGCCTGTGAGCTGTATGTTACAACTTGAAGCTTAGTGAGCTTCTAAATGGCAGCAGCTGAGCGGCTGATCCTCTGGGTTGCTGACCCAGAATGTTTGCAAGTTTTGCCGTTGTGTCACCAACTGCTATTAACCTTTGTGGAAAGTTTGGTGCTGTGCGTGCACCTTAGGCAAAGGTGAATGCCGTTCGCCTATGTCTGGTCGTGATGAAGCAATGTGTAGTGCATTATTGAAGATCTGTCATCCCTGGCCTGTGGAGCATCATGCACGTAAGTGAATTAACAAAGCCCCCACAACATGAGCGCTGAGCTACTAAGTGGTGAGTGTTGTAACCACTGGTGCTTCCAGCAGTCTTTCCAGTACTCAGCAGCAGCTGTTACAGTACAGATAGCTGCAGTCAAGTGTTCATGCTGTTGTCGGAAATGTCAGAGGAAGTCAACAGCTGAGCGCAAAAACCTCTTTGAGAACTGAAGTCATGCAATACATGTCAAGCCACAGACGGTATACGAAAGGCATCCTGTTGCAGAAGCTTAGGTAACCTTTCAGGGCGTAACCTTTCAGTCGGTTACTCACCGGGGTATGCCGTCGCAGCTTGGGCTGCGTACGCGCGTAGCAGGCTGTCTGGTCGCCGTCGACAGGGCATGCTGCCAGTATGTCTTCTCGGCGTGTGAAACAACAGCTGGCTGCTCTGCATCAGCGGCAGAAGACGTCTTCAGACCTGCATCATACCTTGTCTGCTTCTAAGAAAAAACGTCTCAGGCCCAGAGAGAAGCGTAAGAAAGCACAGAAAGATCTAAAGCTTGTCACTGACGCAAAGCATACGCAGCAGACTGTGCAGAAGAATCTCAAGTACTACCAGGCCACAACGCACAGTAAAGCTACTGCTCAGGCTGCTGCTGTCATGAGTGAGGTGACCCATAGAGTAGCTCCTATGGTCAGATTTGTTTTGCACAGTGGACCTGGAGTCTCAATTGCAAGTTTTCTCTGCAGTTGTTGGGCAATTCAGCTGCGCCGTGAGCTTTTCAGACCTGACAACAGACTTGACAACAGAGGCTTGAGGCCAGATGGTTGTCGCAGCTTGCAAGACCAGATTATCAGGCAGGTTGCATGGTCATGGCAACACAGGCCTGCACAAGACAGGCGCACAGAAAGCTGTATCTAACATGCCCCAGAGCTACAGCAGCAGTAGCCAATCACCAGCACCGCCTGCAAGAAGGAAACATGTCTTTCCCTGCACAGCTCGCACAGCAGACACTACTCGTCCTAGTGCCAGTCAACAGCCAGAGGGGCTTCGCACGGTCAAGGCCTTCACAAAAGCAGGCCTGGCCCTACCCTCAAAACACAGACATGGCACAGCCGCTGCAACAGCCAGCTTCATGGGCTTGATGGGGCAGATACTGAAAGACATGGCCCCAACTGCGCCCAGCGGATGTGACCTGATGGTTGAGAACGTCTGCTATCACCCTGCAGGTACTCTGACTGCGTCTGAGAAAGTTGATGCATTGTGCAGCTTGACACGTTTCATCACCAAAATCATTGACATCCTGCATGGGTAACACATGTGCCTGCCCCATCAGAACATTGGCAGCACACCTGCAGTTTCACCCACTTGGTAATCCACATTCACAGTGCTGTAATGCAAAACTTGGCATCACATAACATGAAATTTGTGTATATAAAAACGCTCCCAAGTTTCAGGCAAAGTGTAGTCTGCATCATCAGATGCCTGAGCTGACTTTCTCTGTTGCTGTAGGTTCTCCAAGTGCGCTGCTGACTGATCTCAGCCTTCAGCTGCCAGCCAACCAGCTGGGTCTCATCTACGGTCGTAGTGGTGCTGGAAAGACCACCCTCCTCCAGTTGCTGGCTGGCTTGACTGACACCACCTCAGGCCAAATTTCTCTTGGCTCAGGTGCAAATCAGACTATCCGCACTTGCTGCTGCAGCTGGCTTGCTGCTCAATACCTGTGCATGTTGGCTTTGCTGCTGCTGCTAGTGCTGACGTATAATGCATGCTGTGCATGGGGCTTGCTTGCCGCTGATGTCAACCCAACCTTCACGAGGTCGACGCTGAGTGCTTAAACTATAACTGCTGAGGCAAGCAGATACCATGGGGATTCACCAAGGACGCTGCTCATGCTGTTCACGCATGCACTTGTGGTGAGTGACTACTGCTAGTGTAGGTACCTCGAGTGGAACTCCAGTAGCTGCCGAACCTGTGCAAATGAATGCAATGACGCCGCAAGAGCTGGCAAAGCGATGCGGGCTTGTGTTCCAATTTCCGGAGCGCTACTTTCTGGGAGGCACTCTGCAAGAGGTGGCTTTCTGGACCTTGCTGCCATGGACCTTGTGCCATGGCCATGCTGGTGTGCTGTGTCAAATCAACAACAACATTTGTCTGTGTTGTGTCATGTGCAGTATCACACAAAAGCAACTCCCATGCATGCAAGACTTGTCCATGTGTTAGCCTTCCCAGCGCGGTATCACTTGACAGTGTGCTTCCGCACAATCAGCCAATGCACTTGTACTCTCTCCAATTGACCAAACAGTCTTCCTGCTGCTGCTTACCTAAAGAAAGGTGTTTGCGCTTGCTGCAGGAAATCATTTTTGGGTGGCCATTTGATGAGTACGAGCGGCAGGCTTATTCAGTACAAGCACACCGTGTCTTGGAGGCAGTGGGGTTGAAGCACATCCCTGTAGAGACTCCTCTGCAACAGCTCAGTGGTGGCTACAAGCGCCGCGTTGCCTTGGCTGTACAGCTTGTCCGACGCCCTGCGGTGAGCAATGCAGTGCCACCTTCAAACTGCTGTTTCTCATCAAGCTGTTCCTCCAGCTACTCACTCTTCTAAGTCCTGAATGCTGTGATTGGGCTGTGCATGCTCCATTACAGGGCTGACATGCCAAAGTCACACAAGCTTGCTGAGCAAAAAGTGTTTTTCACACAGCATACCAAGAAACCGATTGAATTTTTGATATTACCACAGTCTTCTAGCACCCATGTTAGCATGTGCTCCTGATGCTGTGTCACCTGTGTAAGATGCACAGTTGTCTGACGAGTTCCTGTTTGCTACATCAGAGCCTTGGGCTGGCAGTGTAGCACGCGTCGGCCGACTACCAAATCTGCGCTGCAAGTAAGTGAATGGTGTGGCAAGTTGTGCAGTGACATCAGCCTCCAGCAGATGCTCTTTCACATGCAGGTATTGCTGCTTGATGAGCCGCTGGCTGGCTTAGACTGGAGAGCCCGCATCGAAGTGGCTGACACACTGAAGCAGTTGAAGAGTGAATGTACCATCTTGGTGGTGTCCCATGATCTCCGTGAGCTGACTCCTCTGGTAAGTGACTGTTTGCATGTCATTTCTGATGATGTCGGTGGCCAGCAGTGGCTGGCTGCTCAGTCAAGATGAGTCAGATCAAAGTCTAAGCTATGTGTAATGTCAGAATAAAGCTGACTTGTTTTGGGGGATACAGGTGGACAAGGCGTGGCAAATGCAGCCAGGAGGCAGGCTTCAAGCATCACCTTGGCCGCCACAGGAGCTGCAATAAAAGCATTCTGGGGAATTTAAACTGCAGTATGCGCATGATACTTAATGTAACTACGGATATGGCAGCTTTAGTAAGAAGTTGCGTTCAATGCGCAATAGCAGACACAACGTGTTGCCGGTGTTCAAGCAGCTTTTCAGAACACAAAATAAATCTCGTAACCTCTTCCAGCTGGGCTTGAACCAGCGACCTTGCGGTTAACAGCCGCACGCTCTAGCCAGCTGAGCTATGGAAGAAGAAGAATGCCACGTTAGCAAGCCATTTGTTGTAATATCAGTACTGTTATTGGCAGTGCCGAAAATCAGACATGGCATCAGAATAGTCTCAATAGTGTTGCTAAGTACCAACCCTTGCAGCCAGAATATGTGCTAGTACCTTATCTTTCAGCATTCAAGGGCTTCAAGAACCGAAAACTCATCAGCAGGTTTAGATGTGGATGTCATGGTCTTCATGTGGATACTGGTAGGCTTTTGCTTTTGGCACAGCCCCTAGGGAGCAACGTTATTGTGTTTTCTGCGCTTCTGGTTCAATAGAGGATGAACATCATTGTGTGTTTGATTGTTCGGCATACTGTGCCATCAGGAACAGATTCACAAACATCTTCTGGGGCCCAGCCCCCACACTGTCGTCTTTTTTCTTTACTCTACATGATCCCAAACCCCCTCATAGCTAGGTTTTTGAGGGAATGTTCTGAACATAAGAACACCGGGTACCCTGGTGGCAGCACAAACTGGACATGACCTTTAGTTTAGCTCACAGTGCGTCAACTGTGATCACTATGTTTTTATAAGTGCTTTAGAACAGTTGATGTTTTGTTTGACATTTTCAGGCTACTGGTCCAATGGTCATGGTTGGCCACATTAAAATTAAATGAATGCAATGAAATGAAATGTTGTTGATCTGTGTCATCACCTGCTCTTCCTCCAAGAGTCGCTGTTTGTGTCAATGTCGCGAACGTCGATGAGATCTTAGCTGAGCCGTATGGCGCAGACTTCAAATATTTCACATGGTGACAGGCTTGATCGCGTTTGGTCTTTGGCGGACCTAGAGCTGTTGCACGAGGTCGAAAAACCTATCATTGTTGTGGTCACATCAACGCATGACGACCCAAGCAGGTCAGCATTAGCTGTGCTTCGCAAGTCGACAGGCTGACTGGCTGTTGTGACACATATTGCTGTTGGCCTTGCAGTCCTGGAGGGGTCAGGGACACAACTGATGTTCCCTTCCAGAACGCTACCTGTGTGAAGCAGTATGGCCTGAAGAGACCTCGAGAAGAGTACGAAAGAGTCTTGGCAGGCTGGACAGAAGAGCAGACATTGAGACGGAGGCGGTTCTTGGCAGCAGTCACAAAGGTATTTTCCCTAGGCCTTCCGAATGAGCTCTGAGACCAGTGCCTTGGTTTGCATTTTCACTGTGTATCACATTACGTGCACAGGGCAAAGAAGCAAAGGAGTTCTGGCTGGATATCCGCCCGTTGATGCATTTGTTTTGTCAAGGGTATGCCAAGGAAGGTCCTATGCGCGTAACTAAAGTTCTCAGCAAGGTAAGATGATATGCCTAACAACACCAAATTTTGACACAAAATTTCATGCCTACGACCCTTGATCAACAGAGCACATGCTGATGCTTTGAGTATTGCCTGCTGCAACCTCTGATTTGCCTGCTGTGTGCTTCTCATGACAAACAGTCTTTGCAAACAGTGACATGACTGCTCCACAAAAAAATATGCTGCTTGATTGCATGGCACGCACTTGCAGCGGCACATTAAGATGTAGACAGCAGGCCTTGTCTGCTTCAAATACCAGTCTGCAGCAATGCCAAGTTAGGTTCATGCTTCCTTCAGCCCATTCAGCTTGAAATCTCGCCTGGCTGTGTGGAGACGGCTGTCATGCATATCATGGAGCCCGAGCAATCAAGCATTGCTGACTCGCGGGTTTGCGCCATGCATGACCGAGATCCCATACACACCATGCTGTATGACAGCAACGGAATGTTGTTGTCAGCCAACAAAGCTGCTATGACCGCATTCCATATTGATACACCAGGTCAGTCAAGTCAAATACACTGCCAAGCTAGGGCTCCCAGCCTTAAATTGCATCAGGGTCTCATGGCATCATTTGCATCATGATCTGTCTTATTAGTATGGGTACAAACTCTCTGTACCATTGTAGCATAAAGAGCCCCAGGGTCTGCTCATTTACAAGGTTAGAATTTTATGGCAGACATTGTAATTGATATTGGTACAAAAGACATTGTATTTGGCGTCTGAGATGGGCTGTAATTGCATGAGACTTGTCAGCCTGCCACGTGCAAGTAGAACTCCCATGGGCAAATGCTGTGTGAAGAGTCGCTGCTTTTGGTGCTGCCCTGTCTGCATATCCTTGGTGCTGTAGCCCACAGGTGCATGTTTGGAGACAAGGCAGCTATTTTGTTGCACAAATGCTGCTTCAGCTGTTTCTTTGCATAACAGCTGCTTGCCATAGACTCCACCGTCCTGCTTGAATGCTCAGCTTGCTGTGCCTTCACCGTACAGGGTCACACATGCCTTATGCAGAAGCACGCACAATCAAGAAGCTCTTTGATGCAGGCGCTTACCCAGGTATCTCCCTGTTACCTCACCACATACCTTGTGACCAGTCATGAAGCTTGTCCTGCTTGTCCTGAGTTTAATGTCATTGCTGCATTTCACATTGCAGAAGCACAAAGCGCATCACTAGCATGATACAGTCAGGGGTGCAGCCACTCTGAATGCTGCTTGATGTGGCAGCAAGTTGTCTGGATGCTATGACATACGTATTGTCAACCTCTCAGCACTATTCACCATCCAGGTTTGCATGCCAGAGCATCATTTCACGAGCATGAGCCTCATGTCAGCAAAAGAAGTACGCAGCCGTCTCCCAGCTGTGTATGTCGCCAAAGTTTCCGCTGTTAAATTGCATCTTGTCTCCAAAAATGCCTGGGCACTGTCGGCAGCGGTAACCTTTCCGTACTATAGTATACTGTACTATACTATATGTACTACACTCAATCCTATTCTCGCATACTCAGATAGTGCAACTGCAATGCCTGTAGGTGGTCAAGAAGAAGCAGACAGAGCATATCACGAAGCCATGCATGCTGTCTTTACTGCCCAAGTGGATTGTCACCGTCATTCGCAGCCTTTCAGTCGCAAGAAGGATGGCAAAGTCAGATGGGCTATGCTTGAGATGTGGCCGATGCTGGTAGGCGCTTGACCGAATGCAGCTCAGCTTGACATTGACAGCTGGGTGTTCTCATTTGCTCACCGTGTCAGCAAACGAGCACAGCCAAAAGAATGCAACAGCAGTGACAGTCAGCTGCATTCAGCTCACGCCTTGCGCTTATTTGCAATGTTGCTGCTGTGTGCTCTGATGCTGTATGTGTGTCAAGGGGCTGACTTTTTGTCCTAGTAGCGCCCGACATGTCATACATTGCGTATTTGTCGTGTAATCTTGTTGGTTGCTCGGTCCAGGTTTGACAATGCATTGTCTGCTTGGCCTCACACTCTGCTTTGACCAACTCACACTCAATTCCTAGGCTCTGCAGACTGTTCTACAGTCATTTATTTTGCCTGCTGCGTTGTTCTGCTGTGACATAGGCAGTCTCCGTACAGCCTGAAGATTGACACAAATTTGCTCCATGTCATAAGTGTCCCTTCACCTTTGACGGCTGTCATGTGATTATGCAGGATCCAGTATCCCAATCTGCAGCTGTGCTAGTCAAGACCTCCAACATAACTCAAATGAAGCTGCTGGAGTTGGAGTTGGCTGGACGGCAAGACTCTCTGCAGAGGTAGGCAACACAAGAGTCACATGGTACCTGTATGTGCAAATGCAATCTCTGCATTGTACACCACATTGCTGGATGGCACGACTCTCTGCAGAGGTAGGCAACACAAGAGTCATATGGTACCTGTATGTGCAAACGCAATCTCTGCATTGTACACCACATTGCTGGACGGCAAGACTCTCTGCAGAGGTAGGCAACACAAGAGTCATATGGTACCTGTATCTGCAAATGTATTCTCTGCATTGTACACCAAACTACTGCTCAAGCATATGTGGAACTCATGGCCAGGCAACTACTTAGCCAGGCAGGACCGTCATTTGATTCAGCAGAAGCACCATTTGATTGGGCAGAAGCATCGTTCCATTGAGCAGTCTAGGCCTGCACAAGTGCAGAAGCGGGTGACCTGGGCTGTGCAAAAAGTGGCTGGGCAGCCGTCACATGGGCCACCACAGCAAAACGCAGAGGAAGGCATGGACAGCCAGTGTTACAGTGGTGTCCACCACAGGTGTCTACCACAGCTCTTGGTTGTTTGTCCACTGAAACATGAACAGCATGATTGCCTGTACAGGCACAATGAGGAGCTGGAGCAGGACTCAGTGGCCATGCAGGCTGCAGCACGCAAGCTTCAACGGGAAGCCAACAGCCTGGCTCGCAGGCTGGAGGCTGTCATGCATGACAAGCTGAAGGACAGGACCAGCTTTGATGCAACCACGCCCATAGACAAGACCCTGGAGTACCTGCAGAATGCCATCATGGTCAGCTCACAATCTGTGTGTGTGTGTGCGTGCGTGTGTGCGTGCGTGTGTGTGTGTGTGTGTGTGTGTGTGTGTGTGTGTTTGCGTGTGCAGTGAACGAACTCTTTGCCTTCATCTTGTTCTTTTCCAACAGTGACCAGACTCATGGCTTGGCCATGTGTAGGGCAGGGCTCAGGACGTGCAGGAGGCGGTAGATCTGTACAACATGCTGAGTGACTCTGACACCAACCTGAGGCAGCCCATTGGCATGGCCAACCAGCTGCTCCAGGAGGGCATGGACTCAGATGTGGCTCGATCCATGCTGCAGCTCTTGCAGGTGACAACTGCACCTCATGTCATGCATTGCGCTCTGGGCAGCCCAGTATAATATATGGCTTCTCATCAAGTTAACATCGAAAGGCATAGTATTTCCTTTTCTTTTCTTTTCTCATGCATTGCTCTCACTTCGTGGCTGTGGTCAGTTCTGGTTGCCAGGTGGCAGAGACTATACTGTTTTGCATGTACCTGTGTTGTGGTGGTGTTCGCCTGCCATGTCAGGTGGAGTCAGAGTCACTCAGATGTCATGGAGGCAGGTGTGCTGTCTCCGGTTGTGTGTGCTGTCTGTTATGGTAAGAGAGGCACTCTGAGCAGATGGTAGGGTTCCAGCTTGCTGAGTGAAAGGCGCATCAAGTGATCAGTGCCTTTGCAATGATGTCAGCTGGGCCATGTACCACTGAAGACTGCTGCATGCTTGTTTGGTGATCACAGCAGGTTCATTGCAATTTGTGCTTTTCAGTGACTGCAGTGTTGTCTGCAGTGACAGTCACAGTAACAGTCACATTAACAGTCAAAGTAACCGTTACGGTGACAGTCACAGCATCAATGACCATCAGCTGTGCTTCATGCCCTGCTGCCATGCAGCTGCTTGGCAAACTTCCTGGTGTATACCGTTTTGATCTAACAGTTGCTGTGGCAATTGGACAGCAGTCTGCAGCAGCTTTGCAGGTCCAACGGAGTGTGAATGAGGCATGCCTCGAGGGCTCAACACCAACTGTTCACAACTTCTGGTCTGACTGTTCTTCATGCCTGCAGCATCCACGTGGCGTCAGTTGTGCAAATCACACACATGCTGCTGACACGTGGGGGCATGATGAAGAGCAATGCCATGACCCAGTTACAGCAGCTGGCCACATACATATCAGCTGTTGTACATGACTTCCAGCATGGCGGTGTCAACAATGACTTCCTGGTCAAGACCTTCCACCCCTTGGCGATGACATACAATGATATCTCTCCATTGGAGAACCACCACCTAGCATCTGCAGCAATGCTTCTGCACCGGCCCGACCACATGTTCATCCCTGTGAGTTAGCCACCTCACACATGCGTGCTGCCATGCTTGCCTTGTTCTTGTCTCTAACGCTTCCTTATATGCATTTCACAGGGCCGCACAGCACATGTTCATCCCTGTGAGTTAGCCACCTCACACATGCGTGCTGCCATGCTTACCTTGTTCTTGTCTCTAATGCTTCCTTATATGCATTTCAAAGGGCCGCACAGCACGTGTTCATCCATGTGAGTCGGCCACATCACACATGCATGCTATCATGCTTGCCTTGTTCTTGTCGTTGCTTCCTTCCTTACATGCATATCACAAGGCTGCACTGCATCACCCATGTGACACAAGCCAAGCACATTCTCTTGTCTCAAATGTGAAACATCCAATCATAGTTTGCATAGGTAACAAAGACTGCTGCTGCCTCTGGCTGCGCCCACCTTGTCATAGTGCTGCCAGGCTAGCAGCCCGAGTGGAAGCAGCATAGTTACGAGCAGCATAATTACAATGTCTCTTGCTGATCTGATGCTGTCACCCCTGCCAGCATGAAACCAAGCTGACTCAGTATAGCATTGTATGACACAATTGAGTACATGGGTTTGGATTTGGGTTTGCAAACACTGCATGAGGTTTGGGTCGGGGTTTGCAAACACTGCATGAGGTTTGGGTCGGGGTTTGCAAACACTGCATGAGGTTTGGGTCGGGGTTTGCAAACACTGCATGAGGTTTGGGTCAGGGTTTGCAAACACTGCATGAGTGTTGAGGCTGTGCAGAAGGAGAGAGTGAGTGCAGAGCAGAGTGGGGTGATGCGGGGAGTGACCATAGCCCAGGTGCTGGGTACTGACATGAAGAAGCACTTTGACATCACCTCTAGATTCCAGGTCAGTCCACCCAAGCACTCCAGCAACGGGCTGTTGCAAGCACAAGTATCAGACCCAACATTGCAGGCGTGCATGACAGCCATGCAGCAGCATTGTGCGCACACCTTGAATGTATCTGCAGTTGTGTGGAAAGTGATATCCTGGTGGCAGATTTGCTACACGCTTTCATGCTTTCATGTCTGTTGCTGTTGCGTGCTGTGCAGTACAGTGCCCATGCTACAATTGCCTATACATGCCAAGCAAACTGCAACTCAACAACAACTGCTCTAGTGCACAGCACCGGCCACTGATTGGCAGGTCTTGTGTTCAGACAGCTACAATGCAAATGATGCAAGTGCTTTACTTCATTTACCCACACACTCTGGTCAGGTCATATGGCAGTGAGGTCATCCACCCATCACTAATGAGCGTCACGTAGCAGGATGAATCTGTAGCCTTATGCATGCTGGTGGAAATGTAAACGTCCATGTGCACATGCTTCACACACTGCATTGGTGAATAGGCAGACACACCTCTGTTAGGCTGTCATGTGCATAGCTGCTGCAGAAGTGATTGCCAACTAGCACATGGTTTTTGTTGGTCAGGCTACGTTCAAGCGGCGCAATGATGAAGCGACCGTCGAAATGGATTGGGCCACAGTCAAAGCTGAGGACAAGACTCTGATCCACCAGGCAAGTCTACACCCTAGTAGCTGACGATGGTTGATGATGGCCGTGACAGCTTGGCATGGTAGCCATGCACATGCACTGGACAGAATGCATGACTATTTCTCTGTGCGCTTACTTGCTGAAGTTGAAGGAAACTGGACGATTGCCCACTCAACTGCTTGCTGTTCCATTCAAATTCGGTCATCCACTTACTCACTCAGCTCATGCACTCCTTCCCGCCCTTTCAGTCATGCACTCATTCCCGCCCTTTCAGTCATGCACTCATTCCCGCCCTTTCAGTCATGCACACATTCCCGCCCTTTCAGCCAAGCCCATAGCAAGCATTGCCAGGTCAGTAGCTTTGGGTGCACCACCACAAGACAAACAAACCCGCGGGTGGGGCATGCTTGTTTATCAAATATGAGTAGTAGTGGCAACATCGACCGCCTGCGACAACAGCATGTAGGCCCCCTTGTCATAGGAAACACTTCATTCAGAAAACCTGCTACATACCCAATGTGCAGCCTGATGAGGCTCTTCTGATCTGCATAGTCTCACAACCTGTCTGGTTTCATGCAGATGTTGCTGAAATGTGCAGACATAGGGCACTTAGCTGCTGCCCCTGCCCTGCATCAGAGGTGGGCCTATCAACTAGAGGAGGAGTTCTTTAGGCAGGGGGACCAAGAGAGGGGGCTGGGCCTGCCAGTCTCCCCACTCATGGACCGCAACCTCAGGGGGGGCATGACCAAGTCACAGGTCACCCCCCCCCCCCCCCCCCCACCCCACCCTACCCCGCCCAATCTTAACCTGCCAACACACACTGCTATGCTTACACACTGGCTATGCGCTCAAATTCTTGATGTGCTTAGCAAGAGCAGCAGCACAAGCAAGCTCAAAGCTGGAAGGAAAGACTGTGCAGGCCACAAGGCTTGCATACTTCAGCTGCTTGTATGTTGCTTGCTTGACTGCTTGCCTCCCCTGCAGTGCACCATTTAAAAGTCACAAGGTCCTCAGACACTAGCTGAAATGGGTCTTCCAAAGGATTGTTCTGTGAGATGTCACATCTCTCTATAGTCAGCTCACTGCCATTGTACGCCATCATGGACTGTGCATGGGATCAGAGATGCAACTGCTTCAAAGGCTGACAGAGTAGCCATATATAACTTTGGATTACAGTCTCCATCTCTAATTTTGTAGGCGACAGATTGGCAAACATGCTGTTCTTCTGCAATTTCACTGAAAAGCATGTAAGTTGTGCAGGTTGGATTTTTCAGCATCGTCGGCATTCCTCAGTTCAAGGCCATGACGGATCTGTTTGAGGATGCCAAGCCAATGCTGGAAGGCCTGCTGGAGAACTACCACAGATGGGAAGCTGCTGCAGCAGCTGCAGGGCTTTAGGTTTCGCAGTTGGACGTCAGGATGCAGATCCTTGAATACAGCCATTCATGCAGTCTCCACAAGGCCCTGTCCAACATTTGACAGGGTGCCATGGGAGTCAACATGTGGAGGATCTCTGCTGCTGACTGGTCCTATCTAATGTGACTTTGACCACCATTGAGCACTGGGATATGCAAGACAACATCAGTCAGCCACACACTGACTGCCACTGTTGCTTGCAGCATGATGAAAGTTGACATACTGTTCGTCACATAGTGCACCTGTCTTGTGTTGGTTGCCATTTGCGACATTGTACGCCCAAGAATTTTGACTGAGTAGCGAACTGCTGTATTCTTTGAAAGAAGCTCATGTGAACACCTGTGCACTGTATTTCAGAATTTTGTCACAAATGCCAAATTGGATGTTGGCAGCAGAACCCTCATTGCAACATGGTACAAAAGTGTCTACCACACAAGCGCATCTGTGTCAGATTTGCACATTAGACGGAGTCTTGATGGGATATGCAGCATGTGATATTGCAGAAATGGCCTTGTAACCGTTTTTGTACGACAGTCTTGCTTCTGTGGTGTGCCAATTCTTATACAGTATATCTCACTGTGCTGCCCCTCAGTTGAAAGAGCCAATGGCATATCAAAATGAGCGTGTAGTGGCAGAGGCCACCAGCAGTACTATGCTAGCTTTTTGTGCATTGTCACATGACAACGTGGAGATGAGACCTGGCCTGTGATGCTTGCATGGACTAGCACCGTGATGGCTCTGCCCACGATTTCAGCTTTGACTCTTGTTTTCGACCTGTATGACAGGTACAGTGCATGGTGTTGCCAATAAATCAGATTTACAGCAAACATCACAGATGTGGCAATGCACCTATGGGCAAGGCAAACCCTGGCTAGTTGCAGAAGCTGAAAGAAGGTTCTACATGTGTGAGGCTCATGCAGCGAGACTGAATCAACCACACTTTCTCAGTTTGAAACTAGGCTGCAAACCATCACTAAATGATGGCACCCTGATTGTCAATATGTTTCATGAACTTGGTTCCTTCAGCAAAATCAAGTGACGTACTGGTAGAGGCAGGCATGCATTGTAGGCTGGTGTGTTATACAACCCTGATTGACTAGATGTTTTGTGAGTGTCTTCAGCAAAATTAAATGGAGTTGAGAGACAGGGATGGCGTCATATCGTTGTCAATGCAAAACCCAAGCAGCAGCATACTTTACACTTAGCTAGTCTAGCCTACACATGATCCTGCTATATACAAAGCTATGTTACTCAAACTTATTTGACTGAACACTCTGGAGATACTTTAAAACCTTGTACAGGTGCAACAGGTAAGGGACAAGCGGTGATTGAGCCCCAGCTTGCTCCAAAACTGTCCTTTGCAATCAGGTGCTCTGTGCTGCCTTGACTCTGCCGGAGATGACAGTGCCAGTATTTGCAACGGTGAAAGACATGCCTCAATCCAATACCCAGCAAGCCGCCGCGAAGTCCATGTCGCAATGGGAGCTACACACCGAGAGTGCACTGCAGCACACAGGGGGACTGCTAGGCTGCTGTGTCTGACGTCGGGCGAACTCAGCTGCCTCATGGGACAGCATCAAAGGATGTGTGCCACTGGTCGTCTTTATGCCTTGCATCATGCTGCAACTGCAAGGCAAAAGGTCAATCAGCGGACTCTTCCCGGTCATACAGGCACTGCAATGTCAGTATTCAAAGTGTTGCGGCGTACGGCACGGACACATACCTGTACTCCCTAGGAATGCTGATTGGGGACGAAGAACGTCCGTGCCGGGTCACAGAATCGTCTTGCTCAGAGTATGTGTTGTGAACGCTGCACTCTGAACCACTTGACGAGCCCGCTGGGATCTCAGTCTTACATAGACGAACTCGCAAAGTGGGCCATGTGGCGCTTCTCAGCAATCGCGACAGCGGCGACTCCGGCAAAGAATGCGAGGTGGTACTGCAGTTTTCAGACGACTCCTCGCCGGTCGCACTGGAGGTGGTGAATCCCACAATTCGCAGTTGTGGAGGTGAAGTGAGAGAAGTCGCTTTGTCGCTATCTGTCATGCTTGCCATGGTAGCATCGAAGCGATGCAAAAGGAGACTTCCACCGACAGCAAGAATGCAACTACGTCGTTAACGCCTTGGCAGCGAGCGTTGGACAGTGCATGATGAGTGGAGGGAACGTTGAATTTCGCTAGTGCTGATGGTATGACAAATGCGTAATGGTATGACTAACGGCTTGAGACACCATGCATGTGCGCAGTTCGAAGTCACACAGACTGACACGCTGCCTTCTGCACAGAGGTTAGTCCCGGCAGCTGGCACTTCCAGAGAGCCACAGCTACCTCGACCAATGCTCTCCATGCATTACCCCTTACTGCTATAATGATGGGCTCCAGGGCTGTTGCTGACCCTTGCTTGCTGTTGCTGGTTTTTGCATGATGCACATGCATGACAACTCTGGATACGTCAGTGGTCAGACAGACACCTAGTGCTCCTTGCACGTGATCCGCGTTCACCCACACGACAGACACCTATGCATATATTTTTATATACAAACACACGTATTGTTGTGTCATCACACGGCCAGACAGGGTACATTGCCTGAAAGTTTTGCAACGCATAACATGCTCTTTGGATAGCTTTACGAATTAGTGCCTCGCCTGAAGGCCAACAATGATGGACCTAATGGAATGGATCTCTTGGTTGCGTTGCCAACAACTCTCAGTACTGAAGCTTTCTGTTCAGCTGTGACTGTTCTCCCAGTGACATTTGCCTATGCAGCAACAATGTATCAAGTCAGTTGCAGGGTTTGCAGTGCACATTTAGCATGTACATGCTGTAAGTCCTGTCATCAGCACAGATGTGCCTCAGGCATAGTGCTAGCTCACTGAAGTAACCCCAGGAGACTGACAGACAAGCTGCACTGAAGGACTGATGCGTGTTTGCCCTTGGGAGATATCCCTTGGGACACAGACAAAATGCTTGAGACTTGGCGATTGTGTTGATGTTAGCCTGTGACAAACAGATGCTTACCTGCAGCAGAGCAGTGTACTCTGCTACTGTAAAACGCCCTGGCTTATATGAGGCTGCCTTTTGCAGGCCTTCAGACGAGTACATGAGCAGACTGAAGTACAGACGTGCTTTGTCAAAGTGCTTGGTGACATCACTGTTAGCAGGGCCTCCCAGGGAGGCAAGTGTTGGCTGCAGCACTGTCAGCATGCGACACATGCGTGCTACACCATGCTGACTCCACTCCTGCAATCACCACCACCTCTCCTTGTAAGATTTGGCATGCTTCTGTAATTCAGCTTTGACAGACATGCTACATCAAAGCGCATGGCTGTGTCCACAGCAGAACAGCATGCTGAGTTTCGTCTGACAGTCCTCAATATCAACATTATGTACTGCATAGATCTGCAGATGCCCTGCTCCTTGCTCAGGCCCAGGACAACTTGTTTCTGGAGTATGCATACGCAAGTGTGCTAAGCACAGACAGCAACTTGTTACGGTGTTCACTGGTTTGCGCTAGGGATGATTGATGGTGGGTGATTGTACACAGCAGCATGGCCGCCACCTCATGATGGGGGCTCTTAGGCAATACAGTATGAAGCCCCAAATGTCCTTCGAGTCAGCTCTTTGCATCAAGATGTGTCAGTTTGTGCCTCAAGATGCAAAGCATGTGCAGGAGCACCTGTACATCTGGTAGCAGCCAGATTGCAAACTGTGCAGCAGCCGCTGCCACTCCACTGAAAATGTAGTTCCTCTTGTTGACAGGAAGATGTGGGGCTATACTTTCATCTGCCCTAAACACAGCAGCCGTGTCAGATGTGGGGCTATCCTTTATCTGATCTGAGCAGCAGCCATGCACTTGCAGCAGCTGTGCACTTGAGCACCTGGCAAGTTGTTCAGCACGCAAAAGACCTAGCGTGCTGCACAACTCAGGCTTGCATGCCCAGTAATATCCACAGTATGGATAGCTCAAGCAAAGACATGTGCTTCAAAAACGGCCGTTGTTCTTGTGTGGTGTATCAAGCAGGCGTGCTGGGCGCGCTTGCAAGAGAGTCTGATGTGCATCATTGGATGAGCAGCGCAGTGCAGTGTAGTGCAGCACAGACCAGCATGACGCCAATCGCCAAAGTGCATGGTCACCTGGCTAGGACTCGCGACAGAGCTCCCACGCAGTCATCCACATCCTTGCTTTCATCTTCTTCACAAGCATAATTGGACAGGGGCAAGTCCTGCATGTGGTACATGACCAGCAGGTGCATCTCAATGCGCAAGCTGCGTATGCACTGCCCAGCCAAGGCTCGGTACCTGCAGAAGTAATGGATCACCGCTACCTGATGTGACCAGCGTCACCATGTACTTGTCACTCAGCTTGGGTTTGCAATCATTGCATCAGTGACTGCATTCCTGTGCAGCTGCTGCAAGCACTGTCATGCCAACCAGGCAAAGAAAGTTAGACCTTAATTCCGGCAGCATGACACTCAGCCAAGACACTCAAAACAGTGACGATGTACATACAACAAAATACAGTACCTGGCACATACATCAGGCAAAACAATGACGCGGTCCATATACTAGCATACCTGGCACATACGTCAGGCAAAACAGGCATTGATGTAAGGGCGAGGGCACAAGCCAAGCAGTGCAGGAGTACACGGCGGATATGATTACCTGTTCATGAGATGTGTCAGGCCTTCTGTGAGACATACTGCAATGGTCCGGTTGGCCTTGTGTTCCCGGCGACCTGTGCTTGGCCCTGCCTGCCCTGCTGCGCCGCCAGATGTTGATGCCTGCAAGGCATTAAGTCATTCATGATGTGTCGCACTCGTTGTGATGTCATCATACTCTGAAAGAGGTTGCGCCCATCTGTGCCTTGCATTGTTGTCATCTGCAGCAGATTTGCGACTCGCTGACATGCTCTTGCCTCCGTGGAGTGGAGTTCAAGCTGACTAGCTCCAGAGCTGCCCACACACCCCAGCAAGCATGGGAGACATTTACGTGCAAATGAAGATGAGAAAGGCAGTCATGTTCAAGGCCCATCCTCATCGCAGCTGATGACTTGTGCTTGCTCCTGGTGCACAATGCAGCTTGCAGTGACAAAACCAGCACAAACGATGTTACAGCAGGCAGGCGCAAGCGAGACAGCCAGGACATCAACAGCTGCTGCATGGCATCAGCAAGTGACACCGATAGACTCAGTGACACTGCCCACAGATGGCTTTCAGATGGTCAGACAAATACTCATTCAATAGCAAACTTAGTAGTAACTCACAGAAGTAAGACTCACTGCAGCAGATTGCCTAGGCTGCTGACTGTCACCGAAGTGCTGTATGGCATCAGCAAGGTAGTCCAGGCTGTCAGAGAGGGTTGCCAGGTTGACCAGGCGGTGCATATCTCCTGAAGCGCTCACTAGCTGATCCTCGCGTACAGGCTTGACCTGCACTCATACACACATGCAGTCAGTCAGTCAGTCAAATATTTACAGTTGTTGGGGGCCAGCTAGCCCATTTGCCTAAATTGCAGTTCATGCAGGCTGAATGGAATATGGACTGAAGAAGCAGCAACCTTGGCAGCTGTCATGAAGCCCCAAGCAGGCAGGCACGTGAGCATGTACATACACAATTGACAAGCCTGACTGTGGCATGTGTGTGATGTGCACTTATCACAGATGAGATGCCACTTCTGCAGCAAGGTCAAACACCTGAACATCCCCGTTGCTATCGATGATGCACACAGAGCAATGCTGCGGTGCAGTTGTAGGTGCAGTTGTAGGTGCAGATAGGGTCTGCCACCATAACATGACTTTGGAATGGGGCGTGGTCATAAACCCTACCTACCAGACTCCTCACCATGACATGTACAAGCATACTGACCTGTGCAAGCTGCATCAGAACAATTGATTCTGTGCTCTCGTCGCCACTGCCAAGGCCGGATTGCATGACAGCTTTCACAAAGCTTTCGGTGGTTTCAGTAGCTTTGCCCACAAAGAAAGCCACAGGCTCTCCAGCTAGTATGGCAGCTGGCTCAGCAGCCATCTGAAGGGCCATGGCCGGGTTCTCGGCAAAGCCCTTGGACAGGGCATATCCTAGCAGGCTGCCCATTCGTGCCTGGAAGGCTTCCAGAACACGCCCTAATATGTTTTCCACAACGCCTGGATTAAGAATTACAGGGTTAGACTGCTTTACTGCCTTTGTGTGAAACATCATGCGGCAAACTACCTGCTGCAAGCCTAATGGCATTTTGGCCTGGTTCAGCGTCTGCCAGCAGCTGGCAGATGTGTGCAAACACCTGCTTCTGTATGTCGATGGTATCATGCAGTCACCACTGCATACTAGGCAACCTCGAGGCGCTGTCTACAGGCGCCAGGCAGCAGCAAAACATCATTTTAACTGGAGCATGCCAGTTGCTGGGCAGGCCAAGCAAGCTTAAAGACAAAACAAAGCTTTTTGTTGTTTGCATTTCCTGTCAGGTAGAGGTGATGTGGGAGCGCCGACCTGTGATGTGAGCTGCAAACAGAGGCATCTGAGCTGCCCAGCCAATGAGTTGCATGACCAGCCTCTCAGCTTGCAGCGCCGCATGCAGCAAAGGCCTGCCTTTGGCGGCGCTCTCATTGTAGGTGCCATGCAGCTGAGCATGGGCCTTCATCGCATCAGCATCCTCCAGCATGTGGGTACACTGTCCCCTGCAGTGGTAGACATGCCGTGCAGTTTGTGGATTGTGAGCCCCATGCAAACGCCAGCAACTATGTGTTGAGCTATGCCAGCGTGGGATGGCATTTGCAGCTTATCATCTGCAGAAACATGCTGGTTTGGAACGCTCTCATCATGCATGATAGCAACACCTGGCTCCACACATGCCAACAATGAAAAACTCTTTTGGGAGCAAGGGCCCTGGAAAAGATGTATTTTAAATCTACACAAAACTGTTACGTGACGCCTGTTTTTATAGCTGTGATCAAGTTAAGACCAAAAATCCATTTGACCATGCAAGCTGTCTCTTTGTCTTTAAGGAAGGATGAAGCAAAAGGGTGTGCCCATAGAGGCGTCAAGACTGGCAGTGTCTGTTAGCATGACATGCGGTCAGATCCAGATGCAATGCAGCTGATCAGACCATACCTAAAGTCAAGGTAGATCTCTGGCAGGAACTTCTCTGTAACAAAGGACTCCATGAACATGCGCAAGGAGCGCGCCGTGCCTGGCTTGGTGTCTTCCTTGCTAAACCAGCCACCACTGCTGTCTCGCTCAGCTGTGTTGAGCAGTCTTGCAGAGCCGTCCACAAACTACAGCACACAGCTGCACTTGGCACAGGGTGATGACAGATGTACTGTTCAGTATCAGCATTTCTGATGCCAAGCGCAGCTTGTTGTATATGCCAATCAATGCTGTGTTGCCAGCCAGCTATGCTGATAGGTGCAACGTCAGCTGTGAGTCTGCGGGCATGGTAATGACAAAAGCAAGGTGCAATTCCTTTGCCAGTCAAGCTGATGCTCCATCAACGTATTTATGATTAAATCCTACTGAGCAATCGAGAGATGGTGGTCCTGTATTGCTCAGCAATCCTTCGCTTGTTCTTGAGATATAGAGGCCAATCATTATGATGACCACTAAAACAAGCCAAAGCTGATTCCTTCCTTTGGCCTTGGATGTTTTGCAATTGAATAGTGAAGCCAAGGCACATGCCTGGCAATGAAAGGATGTTTGAGAAGCCATTGCGCTGAGGGTTATGCACAATCACCTGAGGCTCTGAAGCACTGCAATGAGGCACAGACACAATGAGAGGCACAGATGCAACAAAGCAGCCCTTGCTTCAAGTTACACGACTCACCCCCGCCCCTGGCCTGCACTACATGAAGTTCAATGGAGGCTTTGTCGTGCTCTATCTGGACACAACACAGCATGCATTGGTGTGATACAAGAGCCAAGGCCTTCTTTGCGGGGTAGAGCCTGAGCTTCGGCAGGAATGCAACTCTATACTGGCAAACATTGGGGCCATATGCCATGTAGAATAGGCCAATCAAAACAAGATAATTTCGTGTGATGAGCATGACAAACCTGCACTGTTGGCCTATAGAGTACAGGGGTCAAGTACAGCCCTCCCTGCCTGTCCAGGCCTGCCAAAGCCTGCCTCAGCATGGCTGTTTCGTCTGCCAGCTGTCCTGTGCTTGCCAGGATGTGCCATGGGGACTGGGTGGGTGCAGGGCCAGCTTTGTCCTGCACCTGGGCTGCAAAGGAGAAGCTGAGCTGCTGCGCCTCCTCAGGCTTCCTGCCACTGTCCTTGCTCAGCCATCCACCTGCCAGCAAATACAGTTTTCTGTCGTTCCCAGTCGCAAGCCTTGACGCGCAGAGCGTGGACTCACTGCTGAGCTGTGAAACAAACACAATGCCAGCAAACACAAATTGTGACTGCAGCTGCCGAGACATGCTGCGGCAGTGGATGGAGTGCGTTGCAGGGCTTTGCTTGCCCTGTAGCTGTGCTGGGAAGAGGTAGCTGAGCTGATGTTGCCTGCCAGGCAATGTGCCAGACTGCTTTGCCTTGATTATCCACCTTGGGTAGAGCAATATCGCCATGAGACAATATGCAGCAGAGGGATTGCCCAATGCCTGTGCAATACAGCAGACTGGATATCGCAGAGAAAAATTTGGCGCCATGGCAAAAAAGGCATTCTGTGAGGCTACAGCAGGCTTGCGTACCACTCACGCAATATAGATAGATGGACAAGCACTTCCAGACAATGTGCAGTGATGGACACAATCTGATTGTACAGGCAAGCTGACCTAGCTTGTCTGATTGTGTGCCAACTGCAGTTGCCCCAGTCTGCCCCTGGAGCAGCATTGCTAGCACCTTCTGACATTCCTTCTGGATGCATTCCCAGGCATACTGCGTCTCCTTCCTGACATATGCTGATGGGTTGCCAGGCGCTGCAGCAACTGCCTAAGCAGGAAAGACCAACGTAAGCAGGACAGTTGGCATTGCACAAGCATGCATCAGAGGCATCAGCCTCTGGAAAATGTGGCAGTGATCCTTAGCTGCAGTTATTGGTACCAACGACAAATGGCTTGCAATGACACAGACCCAAGGCCAGGATGCGATGTCCAGGCATTCCAACAAAAGCTGCATTCCTGCAAAAGTGCTTCCAGTGTTGTCAAGTCACGCCTGGGGCCTCTGAAGCTTCTGATGAGCAGACAACCAAAGATTGCCAGACAGACAGCAGTGCTCTGTACCTGCTGACTGGACACCTGCCTGTGGGCATTGAGGAGATCCATGCCAGCCGACACTGGTGCTGCTGGTGCATCAGCAAGCAGCTTGAAGGCCTGGATCAGGCCACACAGGACCTGCAGTCAGCAGCAGAGTGCACATCAAGCTGGCCTGCCCTGAACCAGACTGGACAGCAAAGCCCTGGACATAGCCAGCTGTCGTCAGCTGCTGTCAAACTTAGGCCTTGCTATGACGGTCATGTTGCACAGTGTACAAGCGCATCCGCCCGGGGGGTCACTGCAGACATGGAGCTGAGTACAATTGTGCATCCCCAATGTATGCTGCACAGTGTATGCGCCGCAATAGCCTGTCAGTCTGCTACTGCGCCTGTTGACAGATGGACTTGACGCATAGATGAGCGCTGCAATCATTGCACTTGCACATACCTGCTGGCAATGATCAAACACTCTCTCGATAGTGATGTGAACAGTCGTCGCAACAGCTGGGCTGACTTTGCCAGTGCCTGTTGTCTGAGCAGCACTGCTTGGCTGCTGAGGTCCAATGGAGGCTGTTTGCAGGGCATTCAAGATCACCTTCATCATCTGCTGGCACAGCAGGCATCAGACGCACAGACAGTCAGGAGGAAACATTCCAAGGCCATCAGCTGTGACTGATCATCTGCTGGCATAGCAGGCATCAGATACACAGAGAGTCAGGAGCAAGCCTTCCGAGGCTATCAGCTGTGCCAGCAGATGATCAGTCACAGCAGGCATCAGACGCACACAGAGTCAGGAGGAAGCCTTTCAATGCAATCAGCTGTGACTGCAACAGCATGAGGCAGGGGTCAAGAGGCTTATGGCACTGGCAGAGGCTGAAGCTGTAGGTGACTGACTTGAGTACCTGGTTGGGAAGGTGCTGATGTAAGGCTGCCTGTGCTTCGCTGATGCCGCCAATTTTGACCAGGCAGTCCACTAATCCTGCTACGGGTGTGACCTTGGCTGCTTGTGAACCATTGTGAAGCTGGCTCATGCTCAGCGCTGAGTCACTGCACATGCAGATGTATATGTTTTGTTGCATGACCCAACATTATGTGACATACATGTTCAACAAGCAAATGCCCACTCGCCCACACAGCATTTTGACCTTGCTTGTTGTCTGCAGGTGACCTAACATGCACAGGACGCATGACAAGCAACCTCATGAACTCATGACACAAGAGATTGACTATCACACATTGGCCACTCCACATGTAGCTATTTACAACAGGCTACAGCGGTCCACTGCTGCACCAGCTGTGGTTGTGCCTGTGAAAGACTTTGCTTTACCTATGCAGAGAGTGAGGCTGCCTGCCATGAAGTGCAGGGCGTGTCTTGGATGAGAATGAGTTGGTGGTGAAACTTGCACCAGAAGCTGCAGGCTGCCTGCTCCGCCTGCTGTCTGTCCGGAGGCTAGCCTCTAGAAGCCCTGCACAAATTACTACACTGCATATACTCGTCAAGGTCCTTGCCAGATTGTGCCAGCATTACAATAGTTTCAGGAGGTGTGTTCAACAACAAGAGCTGGGACGCTCACATGACTGGAATGAGTATGGTCCATTGTCTAGGTTGTGAGATTGCTGCTGTGCAAGCATGTCAACTTCTGTGTAAGCAGGCATGTCAGCGTGTATGCATAAAGGCACATCCTCAGCAGGATTTGTCAATCTATGCTGTCAACCATCGGGGTATGCCTTGTACAACAGGCCTATCAGGACTAAATCACAATTATGCACAAAGGCATATGTGCGTCACTGCCCAAAGCACCTGCAGCTGACCTTGTGGGGTAGCGGGGGCCAGCTTCCTGAAGTCCACCTCTTCCTCTTCTGCTGCAGTGCCAGCTCTGGCACTCTGCAGTGTCCATTACCCATAACTGGATACATATGGCAGGAGCCATGACATGAATCATGCCGTTGAGCAAGCTGATCTTATTTGCTCCTTCAAAATACTAACACACTGTAAGTACATCAGCAGACCATTCCTGTGAAAGCGGTCCCATGCTAAAGCTCTCACTGCCTCAGTGCTGTACAGCAAGCCTCATGCAGTGCCAAAACGAATTGCTTCTAGGTTGAAGACACTTTGTGTAACATTGCCACTATGCACCTTGAGGACAAACAGTGACTCCTCTATCTCTGCAACTAGCCTGGTCTGCAGCACTGACTGCCAGTGTGCCATGTCCTTCTTGAGGTCCTCCAGTGCCCCTACCTACTGCATGAACACAATGCAGCGCTTGCAGCCATACTTGATCAGGAGTGTCTGTCATGATTGCTGGCAGGCAGGTCATTTCGCTTGCTTTCCGGTGTCAACATTGTGGAGTTACATGACAGCATTGGCCGGTATGCAGCATGCAGGCAACGCCAGTGTATTCTTTGCTCAACTCATGCAGATGATGTCAATGTATTCTTTGCTCGACTCAGCGCTCGGTGTGAGTTGTTCACATAGACAGCTCCATGCAAATTTGGTGTCTGCAGATGACGAAAAGGTCTGCAGAGAGCAGTTCATGTGAACAATACACCAAGCGCTGAGTTGAGCAAAGAAATACTGACTGCAGAAAGGTCTGCAGTGCTGGCTCAGTGTGCACACTGGACAGGAGGCTGCTGTACAAGTGACGCACCCTGGATAGCTCCTGTCTGGCCAACTTACTGCAGCTGTCGATTAGTAAATTGACTGATATTGTCCAGTCCTGCAGGACCACAGGTAAGATATGTGCACTAGGATATGTGAATCGCATTGCCTAGTCCATTAAATTGCTCTGAAGTGTGTGATATAGGAAGCTGTCAACTTGCCTTGGTGCGCTCAAGCTGCTCCAATTTCTGAGGCACATCCACCACAGAGCGCGCATCACTGAGAAGCCTCACAATATCGCCAAGACTAATGCTACGTCGCCACTGCAGACACATAGAGTTTAGAACACAGCATGCTCAGATGCTGTCAAGGTGCACATATCATCGATTTGATTTGTCAAGGTCACCAGCCAGTTACCTGCTGCTGAAGGCTTCTTGACTGAGCGCCGAGCTGCCCTTTGGCTTCTTGCAGAGATGACCGCAGGGTGTTGACATGTGTTTTGCAATCAGTGAAAGCTGCAGGATCTGGCTGTAGTTGTGAATAGCCTTGTTGAAGCCATTGTGGTACCCCGAAACCACCTCATCTACTAGCTCTTCTATTGTGTCTCGCTGCCCTCGAAGCTGCAGGGTATACGGACTATCATGCCAGGATGGCTAGGACCTTTCAAGACCTAATGGCCAAAAACGTCATAGATGTACCTCTTCTAAAGCCGCTTCAGCGTCGACTGCGCTAAGGATGTTGAGCACATGTCTCAGTGAGTCGAATCGAGGATCTTTCAGCTCCGACGGTATTTTATCAAGCTCATCGTCCACTGCGTCCCAGTTTACAGCCTGGTTTGTGGAGTCACGCTGCAGAGAAAACGCCGGCGAGTTCATAGGATCAGTGATCAAGGACCGAGCACGAAGAGCGCGCTGCAGAACATCCGCCACCACCTTCCTCGTACAACAACCATCAATGCGGAGCCGAGGGTGACGGTTGCAGCGAAAGAATGCAGCAACAGCGATGGAAGCGGCAAGCCTTGGCGTTTTGCTCATACACAGATCTGTACGCAGCATGCCCTGCCGCGCCGCGTGTGCTCCGTAGCAAACTACAGGCCTGACTGCAAGCAGGGAACTGCACCATGATAATGTTTGTGCACGGCACATAGGTGATGACTGGAAAATAAGGGCTGCATTTTCCGTCAACAGCTTGTGCTGGAAAACTGCACACGTTTTCTTTTGCAGCCTTCTGCATGGACTCTCAATACTAGATCCCGAACAGCGAGTCGCATCTGGCGCTCGAGCCAACGGGGTCGCTGCCGTGAGGCGCAAGCGGCCAACTTCTGGATGACGTCTGACCCTGAACCGCAAGCAAACTCGCAGTCGTCCGGTAGCGACTTTTGGTCAGCCAGTGATCACAGCAGCTTGACTGATAGCTTCCGCAGCTGGCCAAGCAGCGAAACCGAGAGTCCTGCTGGACTCATTGAAGTGGATTTGATTGCATCAGAGACTTTGTCCACGTCTGATGGTGACACTGTAGCCAGCACTGCAACCCCTACTTTCTCTGATTTGGCTGATGCTTTTCAAGGTGTTGCTCCACCTGAGTCTGATCTCTGCACCTTTAATATTGCTGCTACGTTCTGTTGACGCTCTTGCACTTACCAAAGTGTTGCCCTGTGCAACCTACTGCCTGGCTTGTAGGTGAGCCTCGAGTTGACGGCGAAGAGATTGCAAAACAGCTTGACTTTGGACCAGGCCTGTCCAATGCAGAAGGCTGCAGCAGCAGCAGCAGCAGGCCCGATGGTGTTGGAGATGTCAACTGTGTAGCAATAAGCACAGAGATTTGTGCATTAACTGCTGCTCCTGACAGCAGCAGCAGCAGCGATGATGACCTGCAATACACTGCAGCCTCAGCTAAGCCAACTTGTAGACGCAGAGCTGCCCTTGACAGTGATAGTGACGCTGAGCAGACTGAGACAGAGCGTTCTTTGCCTTTGCCATCACTGCTATTACAGACACAGTCTGGCACTGCATATGATTTCTTGATAGCTAGTTCAAGCCAGAGTGGAGACTCAGACAGCATGGAGGCTCAGGACATCACATCTCCTAGATACACAGCTCAGCCTCTGCAGTCTATCAGCACAGGTGGTCAGCGGCAGTCTGGCAATATAATTGTGCTGGTCAGTAGTGATGATGATAGTGACAATGGCATGTTCTGTGGAGGAGCTGACATCATGTGAGTCTCCTAACATGCACGCTGTTGTGAATAGCATGATAGGTGTGCTTGCATGCAGTACCCGAGAGGCCCATCAATACTACACTCATGTCATCAGGTCATCAGTTATTCAAGTGCCAGCAGCATATCAAATCCTTCTGGACTTGTTATGGCACATCGCTGTCTGTGCACAGGATATTGAGTGTCTCAGGTCATCCTCCTGCAGGTGGCACTGATTGAAAGCCAAGCACATCGTACTTTGGTCTGCCCTAATGTCACCTTCTGGCTTGCAGACGAGCTGCAGAAGAGGGCACCGGCGCAGCTTGTAAGGAGAATTTGTCACCAGACCAGCTGGCTTCCGGCTTGCACACCCTCCAGATTGCCCCCAACACAGCTGCAAAGCCTTCACGACAGTCTAGTCAAGTTCAGCTGCCTCGTCAACCCCAATCCTTGCCCCCAAAGCCCAAGCAGGGGTCCCTGGTATCAGCACCACTGACTGTCACCCAGGCCAAGTCCAGTGCTGCGTTCAAGAGGCAGCGGGAGGCCCTGGCATATGAGCTGTTCAGAGAGTGAGTCATGTTAGTGCATGTTGGCTCACTGGACTAGGGTTTAGGCACACCTAGTAGGTACCTGGCAAGAACGATTAGCTGGAGCGCCTGTAAATAGTTGTTATTATTTTCAGAGAGTGAGTGCAGTCAGCTGTCCCTGACACCATGCTTGTTGCATGCCTGTGCCTGACTTGATCAACAGGTCCTGATTGTAACACAATGCATTTGTCTAGACACCAGGCAGTAACATCCTCAGCAGTGCTGGCGTCATGCAGGTTGTGGCAATAATGTCTTTCATGACTTCGTGGGTGCACCAGCGGCATGCGTCAATCATCATAAGCTTGAGCTTGCATCATGCCTGAGTCATCTGCCATGTTTGCTGCAACCTCTAAACGTTTATCTGAACTAGGATCCCGGTTGGTTTTGAATGACGTAAAGAGTTTTTATTCGAATAAGGCCAGACAAAAAAGACGTTTTTACAGGACATACAAATCCTGCCAACTTTGTAGGACATACATATTATGACAAACCTTGCTGATTATTTTGCAGGCTGAACAGTGCAGTCTTTGGTAGCAGGTTGCCAGCAGACCTACAGATCAGCTGGAACGCTCACCTGAAGACCACAGCAGGCCTGACTCACTATAGCAGAGTGACGCTGGCAGGTGAAAATTCCAAGTAAGAAGCACATGCTTCTCATCTGCAATACTGTGACCCGAGCATACTGCTGCAAGCTGGCTGTTGTCTATGCTTGTTGACACAGCTGTGATGCTCATGTCTGTCAGCTTGCCTGCTCTCCGCCTGCATGTCTGCACTATCTGATGCTGTTGTCTGATTGACAGGTACACAGCCAGGGTGGAGCTGAGCACAAAGGTGTTGAACAATCCTGATGCTGTTGTCTGATTGACAGGTACACAGCCAGAGTGGAGCTGAGCACAAAGGTGCTGGACAATCCTGAGAAGCTGCAGCGCACGTTGTGCCATGAGTTATGCCATGTGGCTACCTGGCTGCTGGACCATGTGGCCAAGCCCCCCCACGGACCCCACTTCAAGGCTTGGGCTGCAGCAGCCATGACAGTACACCCCCATTTAGACATCACGACATGCCATCAGTATGACATCCACTTTGCGTGGCGCTGGCAGTGCAGCAACCCCAAGTAAGGCCACCTGCTTTGGTAGACATTCTTTGTCACTTTGTCACCTGTATGCTGATCAGGCACAATGTCTGATGATGCTTTGGCCTCTGTGCCAACAACAAGTGTAGTCATGTCCTGGCAGCACATGGCGTTGCAGCACCTGAGGTCGTGCTGCGTCACTGGCACATATGCAAACATGCTCCTGATCCCAAAGAAACGTGTGCCTGCAAGACACTTGGTAGGGCCTAAAGAGTTGCGTGCTCACAGGTGTCAGCAGATGTACAAGCGGCACTCCAACTCTATCGACACCTCCAAGCAGGTATTGCTTTGTCAATGACATCCTTGGGCTTGTTGGTGTGCAGACACCGCTCACCACTTTACCTTCCTTTTAGTCTGTGGCCAACGTGACATCATGCTTGGCTGTTCATTTTGAGTACTAGCACGGTCTACCTGCATATTGCACCTTGAATGCAGTATGATGCATGCTGACTTAATACATGCATGCAGTTTGCACACACATGTGTCATATCCTTGTTAGGCTGCTGGCAAGGGATAGGACTACGCTGTATGGGGTCACAGTGACCTCACCTTGCTTGCTTGCTGAGACCTGACAAGCTCTTTTCAATCCCAAAACGTCTCTTTAACTTCAGAAACGTCATCCCTACACTGGAAATCTAAACTCAGAAACGTCTCGGGACAGTAAAATCGCATATTTACTTTGTGGAGATGTTTTAGGTGTAACAAAAGCTGTGCTCTTCTGGCAGGTTTGCAGTGCATGCAGAGGACAGTTGCACGCTTTGGGGCGCTTCAACGCAGATGGCACGCAGGCTAAAGTCAGGGCTCCCAGCCAGTATAGTCTGTTTGTGAAGGACAATTTTGCATCCCAAAAACAGAAGTGTGGGCCTGGCACACCGCATAAGGAGATCATGCAGGCCCTCTCAGCTAGCTGGAAAGCACGTGCAGCATCATGTGCTGCTGATGATGCTTCTGCCCTTGTGAAGCGATTGTCATTTGCTGAACCAAACCTCTAGAATGCTCTAGAGTGCATGTATTGCCTGCACAGGCAAAGAGGTCGCTGGCGTTACAGCACAGGCCATCAACAATGACCTACGCGTGTGCACAGCTGGACAATGTTGTTTGTTATTATTCTTCTTCTTGTCATAAAGGCGCAAAGTCTCATCATGGTCTTGCAAGTTAGCTTGATTCCAGAGGTGGGGCAGGCTCTGCCCAAATGCTGCCGGTGCAGTAGATGTTTTTACATCAAGCAGTAAAGGCTGATCCCTCAGGCTGAAACATATTTGCAATTGGTGAATTGATATTGTTGTGCCAATAGATTAATGTACTTGTGACAGCACAGCTGACTGTGCAAGCTGTCCCTCCTTCGTAGGCAGACTACCAGCATGAGGCTTCTGGTCACTGTTGTCATGCAGCTCAGTAGCCCTTTTGGGCCTAGCGATACAATGAAGTTACCAGCGGTAATGCATCCCTAGCATCACTCCTCACATTGTACAGTATTGTAGTCAGGAAAAGGCAACACTGATCACAAGTAACGAACCCTGTCAAATTGATGCCGTCCGGCATCAACCAGGCACCTCATTACCTTTATCAATGTGGGTATTCGGCGGGTGCAATGGTGACAAACTGATGCAGCTTGTGGCATTGTCTGGTTGGTGCCGATAGCTTTTAGCTGTGTGCAATCACATCTGCCTTTCCCCTTCACCACCAGTGGCTGTGAAGCATGCAACAGCTCCCTTGTGCCTTGTAGGCAGCTCTGCAGACTGTCAGTGCTGGATGAACATTGTGTTCTGTCATTCTATCGCTCTGACCTTTACAATCTGTTGCATATTGACACATTGTCAAACTGGTTGGCTAGTCTGCAGAGAGCTTGTTCTGCTGCAAGCACCTGTGCAAGCACCTCAAAGAATCTGGACCATAGCATTTCATAGTGAAACTGGATTGACACTTATGTGACACACTTTGATGGTATGCCCTGCAGATTGCTAATGCTACAAGCACTAATGCATATGATGATCAGGACCCCTCCCTTGCACCGTAGAAGCAGTGAGGCAAGGTATGGAGTTTCCCTGGTGGCAGAAACTGTTAGGTGCACGCTTCAAGGATGGCAAATATCAGCTTGCGCATCTTCTGGTGTATACATCCTCTTCTCAGTCTGTCTGTGTTGCATGCCTGGTGCCAGGTTATGAGGCTCATCTATGCAGCAGTTCTGCTGCATGGAGTGTTCCAATTGGTGATCAGTCAGCAGCATGCAAAACCTGTAGCTTCAGCACAGTACAAACGCAGTCCGTTGCTGTAACAGAACACTAAGATGGGAAAGTTCAGCAGCTTCCAAGTTTGCTAGGTTGGCTGCAGGGCAGCCTGGCATTGGTGGGAATGTACACCCAGGAATTGCTTCAGCTTGGCATGACAAGATGTCATGGCTCATGCATGAGACTCTGAGAGTGAATAAAAGATCAAGCGAGATTGAGCGAGTGATTTGATGACTGCACTGCAGACGCTTGGCATTGCTGCTTGCAGGGTGGCAAGCTGGATGACATCACAGTGGTAGTAGCATACGTGGCAGCTCCCAGCGCTTGACTACCTATAACCTGTCGAACAGCTTGTTTCTTGGTGCAGAAGTTGGCGCCAGCAAATGGTTGTCACAATTCCATGTTAAAGGGGTGGGCATAACAGCATGTGGCTCTACAGCGGTGTGAGGTCCCATGTGACTGGCACTCTGGCCACCCGGCCCATAGTGGCGCAATGTATTTATGCTGCCTGCCCTAATAGCTGATCTCGCAGGCATGTTGCGGATCCGCAATAGATGTAAAAGTGTACACTGTCTGTCAGACACAGGTGTCATGCATGAAATGCACTGAAGGCTGGCTGGATAGCCCACAATGTAACACACTACGTGAGTACGTGTACAACCTGTTGGGATCGTGACATTGAAGTCTCGAACAAATGCACAATTTGTCTCATCTGGCCCAAAGTAAGGAAAATGTTCTTCTTGAACTGAGACTGTTACAGTGAAAATATAGCACCTTTTCGACACATTGTCTACGTTGATATTATGTTGCTGTTGAAATGCTCTGGCATGATGTCTTTGACAATACCAGTACCATGCTTCATGGTCAGCACAGCACATTTAATCTTCAGATTTAAAGGCTTTAAACTTACCTAAGGCAGGGAAGAAGATGACGGGGCAATCATGATTTCGAAGCCCATCCCAGATTCCTGCGCAAGTTGACATTGCTAGGGTACAGCGGCTCTCTTCACAGCGGCACGTTCTCTGTTATCCAGCATAGCACCATGTTCTCGGTGATCTATATTCGCTGTGCTGAGCTCTCTTCTGCAGCTTGGTAAATTCCTCGCTGCCCGCTGTGTTAGAGAGAACGTGACTGCTGAGCGTTGACCAATAAACTGCAATGAAGTTTGTGCGTGCACTTCTTGCGTGTGTGCACCTTCTGCAGCTATGCGCGTATGACATGATTACAGCTTGCTGCAACAGCTGTGTGAGAGGTGTATCAGGTCTCACCTCACTGCTGTATGCCGGGTTCGTCACAGGCCTGATAGAACCGTCTTGGAACCTTTGTATAGTTTGCATTGCTCCATACGTGTTGGTTTGGAGGTTTGTGGTCACGATCTGTACAGTACCCTGGCGTTTGTGGAACTCGTTTCATACGTGGTACATGGCTTCGTGCTGTATCCTCAGTCGCTGGTTAAGCCTCCTGGAAGACATACCTTGGGCCTGTCTGGCACTGCTGTGCCATATCCACAGTCAGATGAAGGAAGCAGCACTGCAACTGCTGTGGTCCTTTCTTCCTGGCTGGATCCAGACAACCTGTACCTGCCTCGCTCACTTTTGGTACAGCACTGGCAAGGAAGACCCTTCTGCTGCACCTCCCAGGAGAGCGTCCTTTGCTTTTGGCAGCTTTGTCATCAGCAAAATCATCAGAATAGCCCTGAGTCGCTGCACAGCCCTTCTTCTGGACGGCTCCTGTTACTGTCTGGCACTGCTGTGCCAAATCCGCGGTCAGCTGCAGAAAGCAGCACTGCATCTACTGTGGTCTTGGACTCCTGGCTGGATCCAGACAACCTTCACCATCTTCGCATTTCTGTGGCAGAACACTGGCAAGAAAGGCCCTGCTGCTGCGCCTCCCGAGACAGCATCCTTTGGGTTCAGCGACTTCATCGTTGTGATAGTCAGAAGAGCCAGGACTTGCCCGTCTGAAGTTCCCCCTTCTTCAAGCGGTACACCTGGAGAAGCCATGAGTGATGAGGACAAGAGCGGCATGCCTGACCCCCAGTATGCTGGCAGTGATGGGTATCCGGGAACAAGTCAGGTAGGTTTTTCGCTTGTCATCCTCTGCTAGTACTGGCCTGCTGGTGTCTATCTGGCAGCTTTGATGCTACTTTCCTGCCTGTCTGCCTGCTCGTGACCTCAACATTGTTGCGCATTCTTGATACTTTATGTTAAAATCCAAAAGCCTGTTTTGCATTCCCCACAGTGCAGTGCCTTGCATAAAAGATGCTGCTGGTGCATTTTGCTGGTGCTCATCTTTCAGACTGAGCATGCATTTACAACTCTTGTTGTGAGATGATCAAACAAATGAGACAAGTTTCTTACGTTGCTGTGCAGGTTGCAAGTGAGGTCGGGGATGAAAACAAGGAGGCTGACACCAAGACCCACAAGGATGACAATGAGGAGGCTGACACCAAGACCAGTGCCGTGCCTCAGGAGGTGCCCGACACCAAGACCAATGCTGCTCCTGGAAGCTGCGCTGGAACTGTTCAGGGCAACAGTGGTGCGCCTATGAGGGTGCCTGGCAGCGACTTGCGCGCCACTTCTGGCAAGGTGAGCGGCTGTAGCACTCCTTGGGCACTTGAGTAGTGGCTGTATGTGTGTGTGTGTGTGTGTGTGTGTGTGTGTGTGTGTGTGTGTGTGTGTGTGTGTGTGTGTGTGTGTGTGTGTGTGTGTGTGTGTGTGTGTGTGTGTGTGTGTGTGTGTGTCTGTGTGTGTGTGTCTGTGTGTGTGTGTCTGTGTGTCTGTGTCTGTGTGTTTGTCTGTGTGTTTGTTTGTGTGTCTGTCTGTGTGTGTCTGTGTGTCTGTGTGTGTGTCTGTGTGTTTGTCTGTGTCTGTTTGTGGTTTTTAGGTGCTTAGCATTGCCACACGCCTGTTCTGAAAGTGTTGACATGAGCTGATCAGTCTTTTAGCATTGTAATGTGCAAAGCAAGCACTCTGGCAAGTCTACCAATTTGAGCAGTATTCAGATCTTCTGACTGCAGATGCTGATAGACAATGATGTATTCACACAGGCTGTCTTTTGTCTTGGCAGCCTATCCAAAGCAACCTCTGTTTGTGTTTGCAGCAAACCCACATTTCGCATGCACCAAGCAGGATCAGTCAGTTGTTTCCTGTGCGGCTGCTGCTGACGTTGTTCTTGATGTGCTGCAGCTGGTGGTTGGGCTGTTCCAGTACCTGGAAGGCGCACAACAGCGCCAGCCTCTCTTTGGCTTCACAACCCCTGCTATTGAGATGGTGACACCCTTCTGGGATGTTGCTGAGTGCCGGGAGCTGGGCAATGTGGAGCCAGCCAGTCTGACCCCCTCAACCAGATTGCCAGTCAGCAGGTGACCCCCCCACAATCTGATGGGCACTCATGACCAGATCAAGCAGCTGAAATCCATGTCAAAACCGCCCAACACCCCGCATATCACATGCAAACCTGCAGAAACATCTCAGGATTACCTTTTAGTTTGAATTACTTTGTCTGAATAGTTGCGGTGCACAGAGTTTCCTAAGGGCAAGCATCACTGCGTGCAGTTTGTGTCTAACACCTGCAGGATTACGCAACAGCAGTATGCATGTAGCATGACAAGTATGGTAGATTATGGCTGCATGCAGGCTGGGCAAGGCACAGCTTTTGATGTAGAAGCTTAGCAATCAACATAGCAGATGTTGGCTGCAACATCAGTTGTCAGTACAATGATTTGATTGTTTTCTTTGCAGGCCAAGGACAAGGGCGCAGAGCCAGGCGGCCTTGGCAGCGGCCATGCAGGTGGACTTTCCCTGCAGCTGCATGCACTCAGGAAAGGTCTGCGGGCACAACAAGAAGATTGCCAAGATGAACAAACTAGCCCAGCAGGCCAGCAGGAGGGCAGACA
>JAABUP010000718.1_pt1 | contig 71221 bp, 41 predicted proteins | sample 5559201 | NCBI WGS metagenome assembly JAABUP01 (sample SAMN10711887, study PRJNA513373) | rock metagenome | isolation source: Antarctica rocks | place: Antarctica | reverse complement strand
ATCTTAGCGAGTACTAGTCCGTTTTAGCTTAAACTTTAAAGTTAGCCTAGTTTACTATTTTATTAGTAATATATGACGTAATACTTATAATATTTCCTATTCGGGCTAGCACGATAACTCCTGAGTACAAGTCCTCCCGCACGGGCTAGTTAAGCTGCCTGAGCTTCTAGGGCCGGGTTCCCGAATTGCCGATGTAGAACTAATAAGGCATAACTAAGTATACTATTATTAGACGACTTATTATATTAGTTATTATTAGGAAAAGATATTATTATTATTAAGATAGAAGTATTAAAAGACTAATACTATCTACTAGGTACCTAACTAACTATAGGATATCTAGTATAATAATATTCTATTCTATTAATAACTTCTATACTACTAGACTATTTAATATAATTCTTAAATTATTATATCCCTTATATTATATTATATCTTTTATACTCTTATAATAACTATTAATAGTCCTACTAGATTTATCGCGTTAATATAAAGGAATCTATTAGATATAGGAGTTAGTATAGCCTAGTATTTATCTAGCTCTCTAAAGTTTAACTAGTAGTATTTAATAAATTAAATAGTAGAATAGCTTATTTTTATTATTAGAAAGTCTAATATTATAGTTTAATATAAAGATATAATTATATAACTAAGTATAATATTAGGCCGTTTTTATACTTCTAATATTATAATTAATATTCTTATAAGCTACTAAGTAGCTATTAATAGGATCTAGGCGTTAATAGTAAGTTATAACTAATATATTAAGGGTAGTCTACCTATTATCTAATAGTACCTACTTATATATAATATTCTTTATTATTTAGCTAGATATATATTTAGGAGTTTTAGACCTAATAATATAGAGGTTTCCCTATCTTATTACCTATAATAGAGTTATATATAGCTAATTATAACTAAAAGTAGGCCTAATCTATAAGTTAATACTTATATACTTTATTAATTAGCCTTATAATTTATTAATAATTATAATAAATACTAGTTAGATAGGGTACTATTTATAAATAAAGGGGGTAGGAATCTATCTATTATTTTCTTTAGATTATAATAGTATCTTAAATAGTATTACCTTCTTACTATTATAAGTACTACCTATAATCTCCCCTTTAAAGATATACTTACTATATCTTATTACTTATAGTTAAGTCCTATTATATAGATATAGCGGATTAAGGTTCCTTAATAGTATAACTAGTACGCCTAGCTTAATATATAACTTATAAGATAGTAGGGAGGGTTTATAAAACCTATAAAAGTACTTAGGTGGGAAGTGTTTATTATCTTCTTCTAATATAATATAATTAATACTCTAGTATATTATTATATTACTAGGGATACGCCATATTATCTTAGTATTAATACTAGTAATATCTTTATTAGTAATAGTAAGAATAGCCTATTCTAATAGATAAACCCTCTAAGAGATATTTATCCTAATATTAATATAAATATTCTTAACTAAATTATCAATAGCGTTTCTAGGGATATAATTATATTTCTAATATAATACGTCTTTATTAGTAGTAAGGCTTTTCTAGATATTAATACTATTATTAATAGCGAGGAGATTACTTATAAAGAGTCCTATTTTATAATAGGTAGTATCTATTAGGTCGGGATTATTAGGTCGCTTATTAATAGTAAGATTTAATATATAACCTTATTCTAGAAATAGGCCTTCTAAAGATACATCTTAATAATCTAGCTACTAGATCCTCCTAGAATAACTAGGAGTATTTATTAGAAGTTACTATAAAAGTAGACTACCTTACCCCTAAAATAAGCCTAGTTATTATTATAGATATTCTAAAGGTTATAACTAATAGCTTCTATATTATATTAAATCTATATAAGAGACTTATCTTAAAAGATAATATAAGCTCGCTTAATTACCTTAGCGAGATTAGTCCACTTCTTAATCTTATATAAGGAGGTAGTATTAGAGTCTAGGAGTATCTTAAATTATAAGTAAATAGTCTAACCTCCCTATAATAGCATTAATATAATATTAGAAGACGCTACTACTAGAGCAACCTTTTACTAAGAATATAGCCTTTTTATAATAGTATTTTAAACTATTATCTTACTAGTCCCCCTAGTACTATTAAGGAAGAATAGTATACTTAAAGCCCTGAGTTTATTATTAGTATTAGTATTAATAGCGGCGACGATCTAATTAGTAGCGTAGTATTAGTTAGTATTTAGCTTATTCTATAAGACCTCGGCTTTATTAGGGGTAATTTAGTAAGATATTTCTTCCTATAAAAGTCTATTTAGAATATTATTAAAATTATTAAATAGGATAGTTAGAATAAGTAGGCTATATTAGGCTAGATCCTTAGTATATTTAGGGGTTAATTAATATTCTAATTAGCTATTAATAAGGTAAAGGGTATACTATTTAGTAAATAACTATTACTTATAATAATTATCTAGTATCTAAAGCGTTAAAAAATCTTATTATAGGAGGTATAAATAGTTATTTAAAATATACTCCTTATACTTATTCTATAATATAAGGGCGTTAGTAGGTTAGAGTTTAACTAATACTAATATAAAAAGACTATATAGCTTATAACCTCTCTAAAAATCCTTTCCCTTATTAAGGATCTTATTAGTATATCTATTATTTTTAATTAACTTAAGCTTTATATAAGCCTCCTTCTATCCTATTAGCTAGCTATCTACTATTTAGAGGTTATTAAATAATATAGCCCCCTTAATATAATAGAGGAGTAGTTAGTAATAGTAGAGATCCTTAGTTTTTAGACTAATAAATTTAATATACTTAAGAGTCTTACCTTTTTTATATATTTTCTATTATTTATTTCTTTTATTCTAGGTAAAGAACTTAGGAAAATCCGTATATAAATAGTTAAGTAGATCCCTTATAATAGCTAGATATTTCCCGTTCTATTTTATAAAAGGTAATAGCTAACTATTATTATAAGCTTCCCTTAACAAGATAGTTTATATTAAAAAACTCTATTAATATAATCCTATAAAGCTTATTACTATCTATTAACTTTTATTTAGTAGCCTTATTAGTAGCCTAGTTATTAGCCGGCTTAAAAAGGGTATATTATTAATTTAGTAGGTAGATTTATAAATACTTAATATAAGGCTTTATAATACTTATACTAAATAAGAGTATCTTTTAAATAGCTTTAATAGACTTAATTTAGTAAGTAGATTAATACTTTATAATCTTATCTACTAACTCCCCTTACTATCGCGGCTAGCTATTAGAAGTAGGGTTATTATTATTACGCGTATAATTCCTAGTAAGGGAGATATTAGCCTAATTAGGTCCCTTATAAATATATTTATATAAATAGAAAATAGACTTAATAGAGCCTTAGATCTTAATATTAATATAAATACTATATTTCTTTAATAGGTACGGGTTATATTAGGAACTAGACTAGAAGGCTAGTTCCTAAGGGCTAGAATAGATAGTATAAACGACTAGTAAGTAGGTAGTATTATAAAGGTAGACTTAATACTCTAATAACTTTATAGTTATAGAAGAACTAATCTCTACCTTTTAAGGAGGTAGAGGGAGGACTATCTAAATACCTCTTAAGGAAGCTACTTAGCCTCTTAAATATCTAGATAAAAGGATATCCGTTAGGATAATAAGAAGCTAAACTAATACCGCTAGGACATTACTAGTAAGCCGTATTATATTAGCTAGATATATTAAGATATTCTAATAATTACCTCCCCTTTAAGGGTATTTATCCCTAAATACTAACTATTACTATCTATAGTAGGACTCGTCAAAAACCTTTAAAACCCTAGTAGGGAAAATAAGGGAAAGAGTTCTAAAGATAATAATATTATAATAATAGTAACGCGCTATTAATATTATATAATACTAATATATAATAACCTTTATAATTATAATATTATTAGTAGTAGAATATAATTATTAATTAAGTTTATTATTATAGTACTTTATAAACGCGTAATATAAATAAGTAATTATAAAAATTAAGTAGTAATATTATACTATTAAATCGCGTAGTTAATATATATAATATAGTATATAATAAAGTTATAATTTATTTACTTCTAACTTCTTTTATAACTACTACTATTAATATTAACCTATTATAAGTTACCTGAAGCTATATCTTAATATATTAATAATAGAAGTTAATATATTTAGTATTAATACTATTAGTACTTTATAAGATAACTACTATTAAAGTATAAGTATAATATATAAAATTAATTACTAATATAGTACTATATATTAAATAGATAGTAATAATAATAATAATTAAGGTAAGGCTTTACTTAATATCCTTTAGTATTTTATATATAGTATTACTTTATAATAGCCTTTAGTTATCTTTAAATATATTATAAGTATATTACTTATAAGTTACCTTCTTATATAAGTCTATTATATTATATATTTAAGGACCTTATTAATATCCTATCATATTATACTTCTTTTAAATTATTCCTATATTCTTTATACTTAAAGGTATTTATTTTAGTTAACTCTTATAATAGATAGTTAAATACTCTTACCGCGCCTCTCTTCCCTATTATACTACTAAGGTAGTAGCTCTCCCTAAGCCCTATTATCTTTAGTACGCTAAGTACCTAGGTTTAAGTCCTAGGTTATTATATAATTATAAGATAGGTAGGGCCTATTAAAGGTACTACTACCTTTATAAAAAGTATAAATTAATTTATAATAATAGGATTTTAATACGCTTCGCGTATAATATATTAATAAGTTATAAGTCCCCCTTACCTTCTATATTTATATATCTAGCCTCTTTACTTATAGCCCTATTATTACCCTTTAAGGTAGAAAGTTACCCTATTATACTACCTTTATAATACGCGTTACTACCTTTACCTCTAAGGTAAAAGTAGTAATTTATTTAAAGGAGCGCGATAAAATACTTTTATATAAGTTATAAACCTTTAAGGAATTATTATACTTTAAGGTAAAGGTAGGTAGTTATATAACTATTACCCTTAAAGGTATCTTAAATATAATAAGATAGTAGGTAAGTCCTTTTATTATATACTTCTTATAATATATATCAATACTTTTATAAGAGGGGTTAACTACCCTTATTATAATAGAGATTAATAAGGAGTTAGGGGAGGTAAGTATATTATTAAAGTATTTTACTATCTTTATATAAGCTAATTATATATTAGGAGGAGGATAATAATAATAATAATAATAATAAGGGGGAAATAAGGGAGATAGAGGAGGATATAAAGGAGGAAGAGGCTCCTACCTCTATTATTATTATATTACCCGCCCCCGCTTTTATTAGCCCTAGCCGCCCTTCTTATAATAATAGTACTATTAGTACCGCCCCTTCTATTTACCCTTACTATATTATTTACCTCCCTTATACCCCTTACGCTCCTTATACCCTCTCTTCTACGCCTATTCCTATACCTACTCTACTTCCCCTTAATAGGGATACTATCTTATCTACTAGCTTATCTTTCTTAGGCTATAACCTACTTTAATACGCTCCCCTTATAAGACCTTAATACTATACCTTTAAGTAAAGATTCTTTTTTTAAGTTATAAGGATTTTCCCCTTAATTAATTCTTTTCTTATATACTTCTTTATTAAAATCTCTATTATATGAATATAACTTATAACTTACTTTATATAACTTAACTTCTTAATAGAATAGTTCTATTATAATAGTTATATATTAATATTTTACTTATAATATTTCTTTATTATATATATATTATTATATTCCCTTTATAAGTCTTTTATATATATATCCTTAATAAATATCTATTAATTATATTCTATTCTATAATTAAACTACTTAACTAAGTAGTATTAAATACCTTTACTTCTTATTCTATCTAGAATTTATTCTACCTTATAATATTCTTCGCTATTAATAAGTTCTAGAGGAGGTATAAATAGTTACTCGCCTTTATTAAGACAGCTCTAATATAGTTCTAATAAGGAAATACGTTAGTAAGATCTTAACTCGCCCCTATACCCTTAGTAAAGGCTTTATGCCCGTAGGCCTAGGGCCGCTCCGGGCTCTAAGGGAAGCGTTACGTAACTGCTAACTAAGTAATTTCTTAAAATCTACTAGTTAGTAAATCCTAGGAAGTTATATAACTACTTACTAAGCGAAGCCATGTCACGTAACTACTTACTAAGTAGAACTTTAAAAGTTTTAATATTCTATAATCGACGGGGGACTTAGGTAGCGTACCCCGGAGCTACCCCCAACGCCACCCTAAAAGCGACCCCGGAATCGATCGATTCAACCGATTTTTACGCGGGGGTAATACGCTAGGGTAGGCCGCAGTAGGGGTTGATAGCGTAGTAGCTATAATAACTCGGGGTAGTTAATAATACGACAGCGTTACTATTACGGGTACTTTAACGCTATTACCTAGCGCCTAGAAGCCTAATTATAGGATACCGTAATACTGTTACATAGCGCCCGGAAGCTTAATCTTAGGGCGGCCGTAGGTACTAGGTAGGTAGCCCTTGCGGCCCTCCTAGGGGCCTAGGGCCGGCCCTAGGTACCCCTCTAGGTTTTTAGAAATTACTAACGTATAAAATACTAGATAGATTCTCTATACTATTAGGAGACTTAAGTAGTATACCTAGTATCTAATTATATCTACTACCTTAAAGGGACTAGTATACTTATATAATAGCTTTTAATTTAGTCTTTTCTACTTTAAGTTCTTTATAATTAATATTACTAGTTCTCCTATTATATAAGACTTTAGGATATAAAGTTTATTATAAAACTTTATAACTTATATTTAAATAGTCTATCATTAATCTACTAGTATAACTCTTACTTTTAAAATAGTTTTCTATATAGTCTTTAACTATAAGTACTCCTCCTTCTAGAAAGTTATCCCTAACTTTATCTTCTATATATAGATTATATCTATATATTATATAAAATAGTAAATAACCTAGTATAATATAAATACTATTATAATACGCGAATTTAGTTATTAAGAGTAATATAACCTAATTATCTTATTCTTTATTTAAAAATACCTTAAGGTAATATTCTAATATTTAGTTTTAATATTTAATCTACCTATCTATTTATAAATAAAAGGTAGTACTTAGTTATCTCTTTATTTTTATATAATAGTAGACTTCTAACTAATAGGTACTTATAAATAAAGATCGCTAATCTAATATAATACCTATTAATAAATTATATTATAATACTATATTCTTAAATAAGATCTTAACTAATTTAATAGTAGTATAAGTACTCTTAGTTAAAAGGTATTAGACTATCTTTATATACCTATTAATAATTATAAGAATAGAATTATATATAAAATTTCTATATTTACTAAGTAATAAACTTATAATAAAATTTATAAAAAGTTCTTCTTAAGGCCTATTAGATTATAATAAGGATATTATATTATTATAAGGTTTATATCTAGGAGCTTTTACCCTTTAATATATTTTATAAGTTTAAATATATAACTTAATATCTACTAATATTCTACTTTAATAATACTTATATTAGAGTAACTCTAAGGTTTTTTATAGCCTAAAATAACTTACTAAGGTATTATTATAATACCTTATAATAATTTCTATATATAATACTAAATTATCTAGTATATAAAGTACTCTTTTAAATCTTAGTAATCCTATTAAATTAACCTTCTAAGGCTATTTAATAGTATTTTACTTAGAAGTTATATACTCTACCTTATCTTTTTATTTAATAATAAATAGATTATTACTTTATAATAAGAGGATAAGTTCTTTTAAGGATTTTAATCTAGCTTTATAAGCTATTTTAAGTCTAGTAACTACTCTTATTAATATTTATAAGATATATTATTTATAACTAATAACCCTAGTAATAGGACTAAGTAGTTACGCTATCCTATTACTTTAATATTAGGAAGGTAGCTTTATATCCCTTTTATTTAAGTTTTTAGGCTTAATTAAAGATTTCTTAAGCCCTTTTAAACTAAATAAATTTATATACTTAGTTATTTCTTCTAGCTACTTTTAATTAGAGATAATACTTTTTAAATTTACTAGCTTATTTTATAAAGTAGGTAGGAGCTAGTTAAATAATATCTTAATATTATTATAATTAGGTCTATATAATAGAGCATTTATAAGATTCTTCTTACTAAGTTAATATTTAATATTAAAGTTATATATAACTAAATAAATAGCTTATTAAGCTTAATAATTATTTAACTACTTTACTTATATAAATCCCCTAAGATTATTATAATTTATAAGTACTTTAATTATATAATAACTACCTTTTATATAATATTACTATTACTTAAAGGCTTTAATAATTACTAATAGCTCTTAATTATATATTTTATACCTAGTCTTAATAGGTATTAATTTATAAGACTAGAAAGCTATTAGATACTAAGCCCTATTATTATCCTATTAAAATAAAATAATAGTTATAATAAAATTAAATATATCTATTTTAATCTAAATTTTCCTATTAGGATTAAAATATATTAAGATTAATATAACTATAAAGGTATAATATAGATTATAAAATATCTTCTCTTTACTAGCGCCTTATATAAATAGTTTTAACTTTTTCCTATCCTTACTACCTTTTAAAAGGCTAGTTAAAGGGGATATTATATATAAATAGTAGTATATAAAACGCTAGTAGAAGTTTATAAATCCTAAGAATACTTAGACTTCTTAACATATAATTAGTATTAGTTAGTTTTAGATAGTAAATACCTTATAACTATCTATTAATATACTATTAATACTTATAATAAACTTAAGGAATTCTACTAAATTAATATAAAATTTATATTTCTTTTAATTTATATAGAGTTAAAACTTCTATAACTACTTAAATACCTAATAGATATATTACTTATAACTTAAGATATCTTCTAAATAAATTAAAATATTATTAAGGTATATTATATAAGTAATATCTATTAAGCCTATTAAAGCTCTATTAATATAAGCTTAAAATATAGCTAGGGTATTTACTAACTTAAATAGTATAATTATATATTTAAAGTAGTTATACTATATATAAAATACTATCTTCTACTTATTACCCTTATAAATATAAATCTTATAATAGATATCTTTAAAGTCTAACTTAATAAATATCTTTATACCTTATAAGTAATTAAATATTTTATTAATTAAAGGGAGAGGATAATAATTTTTTATTATTACCTTATTTAACTTATAATAGTTAATATATAAATATAAGCTACTATCCTTCTTTAATATAAATAAAATAGGAGCCTTAGTAGAATTAATAGACTCTTATATTTAACCCTTTAACTTAGTATTATTTAAGTAGATATATAAAGTTTCTAACTCCCTTTATAATAAATTATAAATAGGCTTATAAGGAGGCTTATAACTATTTATATTAATAGCGTAGTCCCTAGGCTTAAATAGGAGTAATTATCCTACCTCTTTATTTAAAAAGATATTTAAAAAGTTATAAAGACTTTTAAATAGCTTTAGTACTTTATTATTAAAGCTCTAGGTTTCTACTTAAAATAACCTAGTATAAATAATAGTATAAATTATTAATTTACCTTTAAAGGTATCTATAAATACTTATAACTCTAGGATAGATATATTAATAGAGTCTAATAAAAATTACTACTTTTAATTCCCTAGGTCTACTTGTACCCTAGCTTCTAATAAGGTAGGTATATTAAAAATAATTAGTAACCCCTTCTTCTTAATTATATAAAATATACTAGTATATTAACCTAGCTATCCCTAGCTATTAATAAGATAGTACTCTACCTAGTATATATTATAATAATAGACTAATTAACTATTTATCTACTTAAGAATTAGTAGTTAATAACCTTCTAAGGGTTTTAGATTATATTATTTAATAAAGCTTTAAGAGATAATATTAATCTCTACTCCTATATTTATTAAAAAGTCTATATAGTTTTATATACCTTATATATTAATAGAACTACTAATATTAATATTATAAACTAATAATAAACCCCTTTTAATTAGTAAGCGCCTTAATATTAAGGTTTAAATAGAGGCGCGCTTCCTTTTCTTAATTTAATAGTCCCTTTTCTAATAGTATTAATAGGTATTATATTTAAGTTCCTAGGTATCCTAGGCCTATAATAGTCTTTATTATATTACCCCTTCTTTTTATAATTAAAATATATTAACCCTTCCTTAATATCTAGTAACTTATTATAACTACTAGTAGGTTAAATACTTCCTACTTTTATAAAAGGATTAATACCCCTATTTTAACTTCCTTTCCTCTTTTAACCTTTATTTTATTTATTAGAATAATCCCCTTTCTTAGTAATATAACTATTACCTACTATTATTCTAATATAATACTATTAGCTATTCTCTAATTAAGTAGTAAGGGTAATTAGGCTTTCTTTAATTATAAGGAGGTCTTAATAGTTTATAAGGGCCTTTTAAAGGTCTAGATATAACTTTATAAAGAAGTTAATCTACTAATATTCCTCTAAAAAAGGAGGGATTTATAATTTAATCTTACTTAAATATATATTAAAGCTTTATACTAATTAATTAAGGTTCTATTATATATCTAAGTATAATTATATATTATAAAGCTAGTAGTTTATTAGATCCTTAATAAAGTTTAGTAAGTATTAAGTAAAATACTCCTAGATAACTACTCTCCCTAATAATAACTTTTTGTAATAATCTTATAATTTAGTAGGTTTACCTTCTAAGAATTATATAGCTTAAGTAACCTTTATAAACTTAATTAAGAATTTATTAAATATTAATTAAAATATAATATTTATAACTTAATACTATTTTTTATACTTATATATATTCTTCCCCTTATAAAAGGGTAAGTTTTTAGGCTTTAAGTAGCTCCTAAGATATTAACTATTAAGTTCTTCTAACTAGCCTCTAGTAGACTAACTTAAGATAAAATTATTAAAGATAGATCTTACCTTAGGGTCTAATATACCTTATATATTAATACCCTAATTTAAAGGGTAGTCCTTTAATTAGCCTAGTCTAACCCTTATTATATCTTATTTAATAATCCCCTAGTAATTTACTATAGATCTAATAAGGCCCCGTCTACCTCTACTTATAATTAAGCTACTTTTTCTTAAATACTTTAAAGCTTTCTTTCCTTTACTAACTACTCTTCTTTAATTTTAGTAGTAGTAATAAGTTTATTAAATATAATTATACTAGTAAGAGTTTTATTAGAAATTCTATTATTAGGTATATTATTTATTACTTTAATATCTCTTATATTAGACTCTAGTATTATATTAATTTTATTATATTAGACTTCTAATATATTTTTATCTTATTTAATATTAGATATCTTTATATTATTATACTATTATAATCTAGACTATCCCTCTTTAAAGGTAGAGAGATTAAAACTATTAAGAACTAAATTAAAAGGCTAGTTCCTAAGGGCTAGAATAAATAGTATAAACTATTAATAAGTAGGTAGTATTATAAAGGTAGACTTAATACTTTAATAGCTTTATAATTATAAAAGAACTAATCTCTACCTTCTAAAGAGGTAGAAGGAGGACTATCTAAATACCCCTTAAAGAAGCTACCTAGCCTCTTAGATATCTAGATAAAAGGATATCCGTTAGGATAATAAGAAGCCGAATTAATACCGCTAGGATATTACTAGTAAGCTATATTATACTAGCTAGATGTATTAAGATATCTTAATAGGTTATAAGGGATAACCTATCTATTATTAATAGAGGAATTAGGTTTAGGGGGGCTAACTAGATATTTATAAAAAGGATAACTCCTATCAGATATAAAAGATATCTCTTAGTAAAAATCCTTTGGAAAAGCCTTATTATAATAATTCTTCTCTTAATTAAAATATCTATTACTAGAGACGCTAGTATAGTAATTATAGACTATATATTATAAGACTAACTTACGTAGCGTATTACCCTATTATAGAGGGGGGATAAATACTTAAATAATGCTATTAACGTCGCTAACTATCTAGATCTAATCCTCTTCCTATATAATAAGGAGAATATAAGTATATAGGAGACCTCGCTTTTAAAACTTAATAATATAATAGTAGGCTATATAAATATTAAGGATATATTACTTAAGGAGGTCCTTTATTAACTCCTAGAGCTTCTAATTAAAGATATAGGTAATTAGATTATAATAGTACTCTAGTATCTAACTAGATACTAGTAAGCTCTAAATATTAGGCTACTTAGAATTATATATAAAGGTAATAAAAAAATTAGGTTTACCCCTTTTTTAGACTATTATTATAATATCTTATATTCTTACTTTTATAGTACGTAGGCTTCCTAGTATTATTAATAGGAGGATAGTTACCTTATTATTAATATCTTTAAGTAAGATATCTAGATTAGTATTAAGCTTATCTATTAGGCTGGAGTAGTAGTCTACTTGAATAGTATATTAATTCTAATAATATTAATTTAGATTATTAAGCTCTATTAATATCTAGATATTAATAGCCTAGTAGCTAAATAGATATCTACTATTAATAGTATAATTAAAGAAATTAGGCCGGATCTATATATTAATTAGTAGATTATTTAAATTATATTAACTATCCCCTAGCTATTATCTAAATTATTTAGAACTATTTATAATTATATAGATTTAAGTCTAGAAAATAACTAGGGAAATATATTAAATAGTCTTACTTATATCTATTTTATATAAAATTATTATCTTATTACTTACTAAGGCCTACTATAACCCTAAGGTATATACTTACTAGCGATATACTAGTCTAGTTCCTACTTAGGGTTACTACCCTCTTCCTACTCTAGTTTATTATCGCTATTAATTAAGGTATACTAGGCGAGCGTACTAGTAATATAGTTCTATTATAATATATGTAGTAGATAGTTACCTAGAAGCTAATAGCCGGCTAATAGGAGGCGGTTATATTATAACTATTTACTAAATAGAAATAGGAGCGGATATTAGAGGGCTATATATAAAGGATACTAGTTAGGGATTAATATAAGGCCCCCCTTAATAGTTTTAATATAGATATCCCGCTTAATCCGGCCTCTTATAACGTTATTAGAAGTTATTATAATATAAGCGACTTCTATAAAGGTAGGCTAATTATAAGTACCCTTATCCTATTATTTAGGATTTAGCTATTAGATATAAATACTTATAATATTAATAGGATATTATAATCTATCCTCCTTAAGGTAGTTATAATAGGATTTAAACCCCTAGATATATAAGTTAATAGACTAGAGGGTATATTAAGTAGAAGTAAGGGTATCTTAATTTAAATTATTAAAATATTAATAGTAAATATCTAGTTACTCCTATATACTATCTAATATATAAATCTAGGCGAATTTTAGCCTAAGACTATTATTAGTAATAAGAGGACCTATTAGATAATAAATAGACCCCTAGATCTAGAATATAATTTAATTAATATAGGTATTAATATTAGTTATACTCTTACTAGTAAAGGAGAGATAATTATTATAGCTAATAATATTATTTAAAAAATCTTTACTATATATAGTCCTCCTTCTTATAGACTATCTATTAATAATAATATATCTACGTTACTAGGTAATTTATTAATAAATTATACCCTAAGCTCCGCCTCCTTTTAAGGCCCCTTAGGTAATAAGTTAATATTAGCTAGCCTATATAATTAGTTAGGGGATAGCTAATTATTCTTCCTACTATTATAATATAACTATTAATTATCTCTTAAGTTACTATATTTATTTTTCTATAATAGTATATTATTATAGGGGTATATATTACTAGTAATATTAAATAATTTATTAACCTTATAAAGCTCTATATATCTTATTATATAGGGATTCCTATATACTTAATATCTCTAGCCTAGCGTCTACCCCTAATATATATAATACCGCTATTAGTATAAGCCTTATTAGATAGGAAGTTAGTACTTAGTATTATCCTCTATATTAGCCCCCTATTAATTATACTAGTAATAGGTACTTTAATTATATTTAGAGGGAGGCTAGGGAGTAATTTCTTAAGGCGCTTCTTTAAAGGCTAGGGGGGTAGATTACTAGGCGTTCCTTAGTAGAATAACTACTTAAATAGTTATATTAATAAGGGCTATACGCTACTAGGGAGTAATACTATTATTAAGGTAGTTATAAGGGTAAGTACCTAATAGTAATTCTCTAGGGCGAGGTTATATTAATATAATATATCTAGGGTTTATTAATAGGTTCTTAGATTTAACCTAGGTTCCTAAATTAATATTCTTTAAGCGTCTAGTATACCTTATACTATTACTCTTATAAGATCTAGCCTCTTATTAATAATATTAGGGCCTAGCTTAGAAAGAGCTACGCGCTTAAAAGGTATTAATAGGGAGCTAGAGGAGCTATATTTAATATAGGAAGGGCGATAATATATACTTTAAAGATAATTAGTATAACTTATAAGGCGTAGATTATAGGGGGGAGGAATAATATCTATAATAAGGTATTAAATAATAAAAATAAGGTAGGGAGAAAAGATTAGTTAAGTAGTAGAGTTATACTAAGATATTAGATAGTTAGATTAATATTAGTAGGTAAAACTATTTATTTAGATATATCTTTTAAACTATTATATTAATTTTTATTATTTTTAAAGTATTAGATAGCTAAAAATAAGCTATATAACTTTATTTAAATAGAAAATATTATAAAGCGTTAGTATATAAGTAGATAGGATATAAAGAAATATTAGAGTTTTAATATTCGCGCTAGTCTAGGAAAGGAATCTAGGGTACTTATAGACTAACTAATAAGCTGCGATAAGGTTAGGGTCTAAATTCTAGTATTTTCTATTATAGTAAAGAAGATATAAGTTAATATATTTAATATTAATATTATTATACTTTATAAGATAACTACTATTAGAGTATAAGTATAATATAAAGGATTAATTATTAATATAATATTATATATTAAATAGTTAATAATTATAATAATAATTAAGATAAGTCTCTACTAGTTATCCTTTACTATTCTATATATAATATTACCTTATAATAGACTTTAATTATCTTTAAATATATTATAAGTATTAATTAATTAATAATTAATTAATAAGTTATACTCGCGTTTATCTAAACTATTAAAATATAATTACGGGGGCCTATAAGTATATTATAGTTACTACTATAATAGCTAACTTATAAGGGAAACTATATACCTATACCTTATAAAGGCCTAGGTAAAAACCCTTACTATTCCTATCTCTTTATAACTTTTAGTCCGTTTCTCTTTATATTATATTCGGCTCTTTATATTAGTACTTATATTTATTACCTTATTATCCTAGCTCCCTAGGGCTAGATTATATATTATAGTAACGGGTATTATTTTAATAATAAGGACTTATACCTTAGCTTAATCCTAATATAGCTACGTCGTTATAAGTAAGAACTAGCCTAATATCCTAATTTAAATTATTTATTTTACTACCTACTTTACCCCCTTCGCGCTTATAAGTATCTTATAAGTATTTAATATAATTAAGGTATCCCTTAGCTCCTAGTAGTAGTTATAAAACTTAGGGTAATTAATAAAGATATATCTTATATCCTACTTATACTAGCTATACTTATAGCCCGCGGACGTAATACTAGGGACTTTATACTAATATAAGAAGGTAGTTAGCTCTATCTTCTCTATTTTTATCTATATAAGGGCGGAGCTCTTAACCTTTTAAAGGCCCTTATAAAGGGCCCTCCTATTAGTTTATAAGCCTTTAAGCTAGGCGGGGGGATAGTCCCTAGCCCTTAATCCTACTTAGTATTCTTTTTATATTACCTCCTAGGAGGATTTTTACTAATAGTATATCTTCTTCCTAATCCCCTAGGGGTATTAGGTTACCTCTTTAGCTATAATTATATTTTAGTTATCTAGGCGTAGGAAGTATAAAGCCTATTTATTCTTCTCCTTTATAAGGGACTCTACTACCTTTCTCCTCTTCCCTCTTCTAGCCCTAAGCTTCCTTTAGATATATCTATTCCCTATTACTATTATTAGGTAAATTCCTTTTAACGTATATTAGCGGAGAATTAAGTAGTTTAATATTAATTATATAAGGGCTATCCCTACTTCTACCTCTAATACTCGCGTTAAGGCAGCTTTATATACCCCTAATACGCGTCTTAAGTAGGTATTTTAGATAACTTTAAGCTTCTTTATATATATCTTTTTTATTTCCCTTAGGCCTTATAATATATATTATATAGTAGACGCGTAGGTTATTACTAGCCTTACTATTATATTATATACCCTCCTAGCCTTATTAAGGGTAGCTCCCTATATTAATATTAATATTATAGAAAGGGCTAGGCTCTAAGTAGTAAGCTTTACTTATACTACCTTTAAGTATAAGTCCTATTATAATTTACTATTAATATATATTCCTAGGACTTAAATCTCTACTTAGGGTTTTATTATTATATACCCTAAACTAACTACCGCGCTTATATTAAAATAGTAGGGGTAGTAGATAAAATAAATTAACTTATACTTTTAGAGGGCGAAGCTTACCTTATATATTAAGGCCTATTTAAGGTAGATCTTATATATTAATTCTAAAGTCTTATAATTTCCTTTTATAATTTTTTTATATACTAGTAAGTAGATATTATTTATAAATCCTTTAACTTATAATTATAATTTAGCGGCCGTATACTCCTTAATAAGTAGCGCGTTAAAGAATAAGAAGAGGATAAGAGAGATTAATAACCCCTAGGGGATCTCTATCTCTATTAACTCTATTCTACTTATTATCCTTTTAATAGTAATAGATAAGAACCTTCCCTCTAGGAAGCTTTCTATCTAGCTTATAATATAATAGGGGATCTCCTTTCCTTTAAAGTTATAAATAAGTCTTTAATAGGAGATATTATTAAAAGCTCCTATAATATCTAGTAAGAGAAGGCTAATTATATTAGCCCTATTATAATCTTATATTATATATACTACTTTTATAATAGTCTTTAATATAATTTTAGTTAATCTCTTCCTTTACGCCCCTATCTATTTTTAGAGGAGGAGGCCTTAGCTCTTAGTATAATTATTAAGTTACTTTATAACTATTAATTTTAAGGCCTTCTTAAGGGTACTTAGTAGTATTATTAGATAATACGCTTTAAGTACTATATAGTCTTCCTTCTTTAATTTTTTTAGGATAATTATATTAGCCTTCTTAAACTCCTTTAAGTAGTAGCTAAGGGAGAAGTATATATTAAATAAGTAGGCGAGCTCCTTAAAGAGCCTATCTACTATTAACTTAAGGAATTAATTTAGGATCCTATTAATCCCTAGGGCTTTATCCTACTTTAATTTATAAATAGCCTACTAAACCTCCTTATATATTACCCTATTACTAGGGTCCGTTAGTAGTAGTAGGTACTCTACCCTCTTAATATTATCTAGATTAGCTTATAAGGGGGGTAGGAAGAATATTATTTATAAGACTTCTACTTTCTCCTTAAAGGTCTTAGCTACCCCGTCTCTATTATCCCTTCTTAAAGGAGGAAACTTAGGGAGGGGTTATAATAATAAGCTATTATTCCTTACCTACTTAATAAGGCCCTATATACCCTTTTATAATTTAATAGTATTATAAACTTTCCTTTTAAAGTTAATTACCTTCTCTATTTATAGCGTCCTATCTCTCTCCTTAATAGTTATATTCTTAGCTCCCTTTATAGTAGTATCCCTACTCTATTAAAATACTTTTATACTTCTTATAATATTTTCTATAATAAGTTAGTACTTTAAATTTTAGAAGGTTCTCCCTCTACCACTAGGCTTTACCTAAGGGATTATCTCCTTTACTATCCCCTTTAAATCCTATTAAAGTTATAAGAGGTAGTTATCTATCTAATTTATAATCTTTAGTAGCTTAAGGCCTAGCTTCTAGCTTAATATATAAGCCCTATTCTTAATCTCTCTTAGGTCTACTATTTTTTATAATCTCTTAGGCGTATATTACTATTCCTCTACCCTTAAGTTAAGCTTTATATATATAGGAAGGTAGTTAGAGCTAAATTATAACTTAGGGCGTACCTAATAGGCTTATATAGCGCTAAGGAGCCTAGGTATAATAAAGACTAGGTTAATTATACTTTTAAACCCCCTTACCCTCTAAGTAACTATTCTATTTAGTAGAGCTAAGTCTATCTTATTATTAAATATAATTCCTATTAACTAGTCTACTTTAAGGTAGTATAAAAAATATCTTAAATTATTCTAATTAAGGTAATAGAGGTTAAAATCTCCTATTATAATATATTTCTTAGGGTAGCTAACCTCTTCCTCTACTATTTAGAGGCTTAATAAGTTTTTACTTATTACTAGTAATAGGCTTAGGTTATATATATTATATAACTAAAGGCGTACTAGGTATTCCCCCTTCTCCTAGATATAAAGTTAGAGCTTAAAAGTATTAATATTTTTTATAAAGAACTCTATATTTTAGCTATCTATCTAAAGTCTTTTATTAATATAGAAATATACTTATATACCCTACTCTACTTTATATACTAAAAAGAACGCCTTAGAGTTAGGATTATATAATAAGTAGTTCTTAATATTATAATATAATTCCTAGATTATTAAGATATTTATATCTTAAATAGTCCTATCTTTTAATAGGGTTATTATTATACCTATTTTACCCTTAATATTATATTATAATATCTTTAAGGTTAATATATTAGATATTTAGGCTTAGGGTACTATTACTTTCCTCTTATATATCTATTTCTTTTAAGGTAGCCTATTTACTTTTCCTAGCTAGGTAGGTAAGGCTACTTATTACTACTTTTATAAGTAGCTTATTAATACTAGTTAATAGCTCTCTATTACTATTTATTATTACCTCTAATATTTTCTAGCCTAGCTCCTTTATTAGGAGCCTCTTAGAGATAGGTAGTCTCCCTAGCTTATACCTAGGTCTTTATAATCTTAACTACTCCCTACTACCTAGTATATTATATATCGCCTAGTTAGTTATAACCTTCCTCTCTTTTTTTACTCTTATAATTATAAATCCTTTAATATCTATTACTACTATTATACGCTCCCGTTTAATCTTATAAAATAGGGTCTCATTTATAACTTATTATTTAGTATATTACCTCTCCCTAGCTCTTATTAAGTATTTATTAAATTAGGAGGAGTAACCATATTATTTATACGCGGCGTACCCTTATAAAGTACTTATAACCTTTACCTTATACTCTATTATATTATAGCCCTAATTATAGTCAGCGTATTATATATTATTAAAATAGTTATAGTATATATACTTATATAATTAGTATTTAAAGTATTATATTAATTTAGCCCTTTATTTATACTACTTTATAAATTTTATTTCTCCTACTTTTATTAAATCCTTTCTAATTAACTCGTCTACTATTATTAATAATATAATACTTATTATAAAGGAGGAGTAGGCTTTTTTAGGTATATATATACCTATTAGCTACCTCCCTTCTATTATATCTAGATTAGGATAGAGGGTCTTATTCTCTTATTAAATTTTCTTTTTAATTATCTACTAATTTTTTATATTAAAGATAGATACTTATACCCTATATATTATTATACTAAATAATTTCTTAACTACTATTATAGAGTAGTATATTATATTTACCTATAACTACTTCCTCTTTAATACCTCCCTCGCCTTTATTAAGGTAATTTATAGTAGTATATCCCTACTCTTTATTTAGTTTACTACTATAATTTCTAACGCGTATTTATAGTTAGAGGCTTAGAATATTATAACTAAGCTTTTACCTACTACTCCTACTATTACTTTCCTCTCCTTCTTATCTTTTAGTACTATTAATATCTATTAAACCCTCTTAGCCTTAGCTACCTTTAATATCTACGTATATAGCCCTTATAAGGGGGGGGGTAGTATATTCCTTATAAAGGGGTTCCTTTAACTCTATTAACCTTATAAGGAGTCCTATCTTATTAGGGTATTAACCTAATTAGTAGTCCTAGGCCTATTAAAGTCTTATACTCTCTCCTTATATTCTCTCCCTTTTTATTAGAGTTCTTTAATATATATTTATATTAGGTTAATACTTACTATTAAAATCTTTTATTTAAATATATTTAAGTCCTTAAATTATATATTCTTTATAGCCTTAAGGGCTATTATTATTATAATAGCCTAGCCGCTTAATTTATTTATAGTCCTTATAATATATATATATTATAGTTTAAGTATTACTATATTTATTAAGCTTATAAGTAGAGTAAAGGCCTTTATAACTCCTACCCTAACGCGTAGCTCTCTATGCTCTCCTCCCTCTTTAACTTTACTACCTTTACCCCTAGTAGTCCCTTAATTAGGGCTAGGGCGCCCTACTACTCCCCTACTCCCCTCTTATACACGTTTCTTAAATGCTTTACTACTTAATACTTACGCGTTTAAGCTACTCTCCGCTATTTTTTTCTTTTTATAGTATCCTATATAAGAGATATATAGAGACTTTTAGTCCTCTTACTAGCGAGTTTAAGTGGGCGTATTATTAGGTAGATATTATTAATAAAGCCTTTATATTATAAGTATATTACTTATAAATTACCTTCTTATATAAATATATTATATTAACTATTTAAAGACCTTATTAATATCTTATTATATTATATGTATTTTTAAATTATTCTTATACTCTTTATACTTAAAGGTATTCCTATTAGCTAACTCTTATAATAAACAGTTAAATCCTCTTATTATATTATACTTCCCTATTATACTACTAGGGTAATAGCCCTCTTATAATCCTATTATTTTTAATATACTAAGTACCTAGGTTTAAGTCCTAAGTTGTTATATAATTATAAGATTAATAAGGTTTATAAGAGATATTACTACCTTTATAAGCCTTATAAATTAATTTATAATAATAGGATTTTAATATACTTTACTTATAATATATTATTAAGTTATAAGTCCCCCTTATCTTTTATATTTATATATCTAGCCTCTTTACTTATAGCCTTATTATTACCCTATTATACTACCTTTATAATATAAGTTACTACCTTTAAAATTAAGGTAGAGGTAGTAATTTACTTAGGGGAGTATAGTAAAATACTTTTATATAAGTTATAAACCTTTAAAGAATTATTATACTTTAAGGTAAAGGTAGGTAATTAAATAGCTATTACCTTAAAAGGTATTCTAAATATAATAAGATAATAGGTAAGTCCTTTCCTTATATATTTTTTATAATATATATTAATACTTTTATAAGAGGGGTTAACTACCCTTATTATAATAAAGGTTAATAAAGAGTTAGGGGAGGTAAATATATTATTATAATATTCTACTATCTTTATATAAGTTAATTATATATTAGAAGGAGGATAATAATAATAATAAAGAGGGAATAAAGGAGATAGAAGAGGATATAAAGGAGGAGGAAGAGGCTATTATACCTCCTACTATTATACTACCTATCTTTACTTTTATTAGCCCTAGCTACCCTTCTTATAATAGTAATACTACTAGTATTACCCCCTCTACTTATAAGATCCGCGCCCCTTACGCCCCTTATACTTCTCCTACCCCTATTATTCTTACTCCTACGCCTACTCTACTAGCTCCGCCTACCCCGCCTACTTATATTAGGGATACTACCTTATTCTCTAGCTTATCTTTTATAAACCTTAACTTACCTTAATATACTCCCCTTATAAGACCTTAATATTACGCTTTTAAGTAAAGATTCTTTTTTTAAGTTATAAGGATTTTCCCCTTAATTAATTCTTTTCTTATATACCTCTTTATTAAAATCTTAGTTATATAAATATAATTTATAACTTACCTTATATAATTTAACTTTATAATTAAATAGTTCTATTATAATAGTTATATATTAGTATTTTACTTATAATATTTCTTTATTATATATATATTATTATATTACCTTTATAAGTCTTTTATATTTATATCCTTAATAAATATCTATTAATTATATTCTATTTTATAACTAGATTACTTAATTAAGTAGTATTAAATACCTTTACTTCTTATTTTATCTAAAATTTATTCTACCTTATAATACTCTTTACTATTAATAAGTTTTAAAGGAAGTATAAATAGTTATTTACCTTTGTTAAGATAGCTTTAATATAGTTTTAATAAAGAAATATAAAATATAAGATAAATTCTTTATACTATTAAAAGACTTAAGTAGTACGCCTAGTATTTAATTATATCTATTACCTTAAAGGGACTAATATACTTATATAATAGCTTTTAATTTAATCTTTTCTACTTTAAGTTCTTTATAATTAATATTACTAGTTCTCCTATTATATAAGACTTTAGGATATAAAGTTTATTATAAAACTTTATAACTTATATTTAAATAGTCTATCATTAATCTACTAGTATAACTCTTACTTTTAAAATAGTTTTCTATATAGTCTTTAACTATAAGTACTCCTCCTTCTAGAAAGTTATCCCTAACTTTATCTTCTATATATAGATTATATCTATATATTATATAAAATAGTAAATAACCTAGTATAATATAAATACTATTATAATACGCGAATTTAGTTATTAAGAGTAATATAACCTAATTATCTTATTCTTTATTTAAAAATACCTTAAGGTAATATTCTAATATTTAGTTTTAATATTTAATCTACCTATCTATTTATAAATAAAAGGTAGTACTTAGTTATCTCTTTATTTTTATATAATAGTAGACTTCTAACTAATAGGTACTTATAAATAAAGATCGCTAATCTAATATAATACCTATTAATAAATTATATTATAATACTATATTCTTAAATAAGATCTTAACTAATTTAATAGTAGTATAAGTACTCTTAGTTAAAAGGTATTAGACTATCTTTATATACCTATTAATAATTATAAGAATAGAATTATATATAAAATTTCTATATTTACTAAGTAATAAACTTATAATAAAATTTATAAAAAGTTCTTCTTAAGGCCTATTAGATTATAATAAGGATATTATATTATTATAAGGTTTATATCTAGGAGCTTTTACCCTTTAATATATTTTATAAGTTTAAATATATAACTTAATATCTACTAATATTCTACTTTAATAATACTTATATTAGAGTAACTCTAAGGTTTTTTATAGCCTAAAATAACTTACTAAGGTATTATTATAATACCTTATAATAATTTCTATATATAATACTAAATTATCTAGTATATAAAGTACTCTTTTAAATCTTAGTAATCCTATTAAATTAACCTTCTAAGGCTATTTAATAGTATTTTACTTAGAAGTTATATACTCTACCTTATCTTTTTATTTAATAATAAATAGATTATTACTTTATAATAAGAGGATAAGTTCTTTTAAGGATTTTAATCTAGCTTTATAAGCTATTTTAAGTCTAGTAACTACTCTTATTAATATTTATAAGATATATTATTTATAACTAATAACCCTAGTAATAGGACTAAGTAGTTACGCTATCCTATTACTTTAATATTAGGAAGGTAGCTTTATATCCCTTTTATTTAAGTTTTTAGGCTTAATTAAAGATTTCTTAAGCCCTTTTAAACTAAATAAATTTATATACTTAGTTATTTCTTCTAGCTACTTTTAATTAGAGATAATACTTTTTAAATTTACTAGCTTATTTTATAAAGTAGGTAGGAGCTAGTTAAATAATATCTTAATATTATTATAATTAGGTCTATATAATAGAGCATTTATAAGATTCTTCTTACTAAGTTAATATTTAATATTAAAGTTATATATAACTAAATAAATAGCTTATTAAGCTTAATAATTATTTAACTACTTTACTTATATAAATCCCCTAAGATTATTATAATTTATAAGTACTTTAATTATATAATAACTACCTTTTATATAATATTACTATTACTTAAAGGCTTTAATAATTATTAATAGCTCTTAATTATATATCTTATACCTAGTCTTAATAGGTATTAATTTATAAGATTAAAAAGCTACTAGATACTAGGCCCTATTATTATCCTATTAAGATAAGATAGTAGTTATAATAAAATTAGATATATCTATTTTAATTTAAATTTTCTTATTAAGATTAAAATATATTAAGATAAGTATTATTATAAAGGTATAATATAAATTATAAAATACCTTCTACTTATTAATACTTTATATAAATAGTCCTAACTTTTTCCTATCTTTACTACCATTTAAAAGGCTAGTTAAAGGGGATACTATTTATAAATAATAATATATAAAATATTAATAAAAGTTTATAAATCCTAAAAATACTTAGACTTCCTAATATATAATTAATATTAACTAGTCTTAGATAATAAATACCTTATAGCTATTTATTAATATACTATTAATACTTATAATAAATCTAAGTAATTCTATTAAATTAATATTAAATTTATATTTCTTTTAATTTATATAAAGTTAAAACTTTTATAACTATTTAAATAATTAATAGATATATTACTTATAACTTAAGATATCTTTTAAATAAATTAAAATATTATTAAGGTATATTATATAAGTAATATTTATTAGGCCTATTAAAGCTCTATTAATATAGGCTTAAAATATAGCTAGGATATTTATTAATTTAAATAATATAATTATATATTTAAAATAGTTATATTATATATAAAATACTATCTTCTACTTATTACCCTTATAAATATAAATCTTATAATAGGTATCTTTAAAGTTTAACTTAATAAATATCTTTATACCTTATAAGTAATTAAATATTTTACTAATTAAAGGGAGAGGATAATAATTCTTTACTATTACCTTATTTAACTTATAATAATTAATATATAAATATAAGCTATTATCCTTCTTTAATATAAATAAAATAGGAGCCTTAATAGAATTAATAGACTCTTATATTTAACCCTTTAACTTAGTATTATCCTGGTAGATATATAAAGTTTCTAACTCCCTTTATAATAAATTATAAATAGGCTTATAAAGAGGCTTATAATTATTTATATTAATAGCGTAGTCCTTAGACTTAAATAGGGGTAGTTATCCTACCTTCTTATTTAAAAAGATATCTAAAAAGTTATAAAGACTTTTAAGTAGCTCTAATACTTTATTATTAAAGCTCTAAATTTCTACCTAGAATAACTTAATATAAATAATAGTATAAATTATTAATTTACCTTTAAGGGTATTTATAAATACTTATAACTCTAGGATAGATATACTAGTAGAGTCTAATAAAAATTACTACTTTTAACTCTTTAAATCTACTTATACCCTAGCTTCTAATAAGGTAGGTATATTAAGAATAATAGGTAACCCCTTCTTCTTAATTATATAAAATATACTAGTATATTAACTTAGCTATCTCTAATTATTAATAAGATAGTACTCTACCTAGTATATATTATAATAATAGACTAACTAACTATTTATCTATTTAAGAATTAATAGTTAATAGCCCTCTAGGGGTTTTAAGTTATATTACTTAATAAAGCTTTAAAAGATAATATTAATCTCTACTTCTATATTTATTAAAAAGTCTATATAATCTTATATACCTTATATATTAATAGAATTATTAATATTAATACTATAAATTAATAATAAACCCCTTTTAATAAGTAAGCGCCTTAATATTAAGGTTTAAATAGAGGCGCGCTTCCTTTTTTTAGTTTAATAATCCCTTTTCTAATAATATTAATAGGTATTATATTTAAGTTCCTAGGTATCTTAGGCTTATAATAGTCCTTATTATAATACCCCTTCTTTTTATAATTAAAATATATTAACTCTTCCTTAGTATCTAGTAACTTATTATAACTACTAGTAGGTTAAATACTTCCTACTTTTATAAAGGGAGATATTACAGTTACACCCCCTTTACCTATAATTACACCTCCTAACTACTTATAATTATACCCCCTAGCTACTTATAGTTATACCCCCCTATATTAGGTTAGCTCCACGTTACTATAGTAATATACTACGGAGATCCTACTACTAAAACTTTAATAATATCTCTAACACGATTTTCTTTAGACTAGATTAATTATTCGTGAAATCTAATAGGCCTAAAATATCCTATCGCCGTAGTCTTTATAATTAAAACTTTTCTAGCTAGCACGTAATCTAATTAGTTAATATCTAGTAATAGTAATATCCCCTAGGCGTAGTCTTAAATAGAGACGCTACTACTAAGCCCCCTACTAAATATATACGCTTTCTCTTATATCTAGCTACTACGCGTTAATATTATATATACCTCTATATCCTACTTAGTTCCTTACCTACGGTATAGGGGATGGTCTACGTCCTACTAGCTCCGTTATAAGCCTAGTAGTCGCCTTAGCTAAGGCTAACGCTAGCGAAGGTAGGGCGCCCTCGCCCTTTACAGGCGCAGAGGTAGATAGCTTAGGCTAGGGAGTAGGCTACTTAGGCTATAGAGCACGTCGTCGCCGTGCTAGTAAGGCGAGAAGGCCCCTACCGCGTCCCCTTAGTATTACTACTAGACCTTCTCTTACTCTTAATATTCCTAGTATAGACCTCTACTCTAGTACTAACGAGTTAGCCCTTACTCCTACTATAAGCGTACTTACTTTATACCTGAAGGGTATATTATTAGTTAATATAGGGGAGTAGGGGTATAATAAGTAACCTGAAATATTAAGTTACACGTTATAGGGAGGGTTACCCTAGTAACGACTAATCTAATCTAATATAGGGGGGTGTAACTATAAGTAGCTAGGGGGTGTAATTATAAGTAGTTAGGGGGTGTAATTATAGGTAAAGGGGGTGTAACCGTAATATCTCCCTTTATAAAAGGATTAATACCTCTATTTTAACTTCCTTTCCTCTTTTAACCTTTATTTTATTTATTAGAATAATCCCCTTTCTTAGTAATATAACTATTACCTACTATTATTCTAGTATAATACTATTAGTTATTCTCTAATTAAGTAGTAAGGGTAATTAGGCTTTCTTTAATTATAAGGAGGTCTTAATAATTTATAAGGGCCTTTTAAAGGTCTAGATATAACTTTATAAAGAAATTAATCTACTAATATTCCTTTAAAAAAGAAGGGATTTATAATTTAATTCTACTTAGATATATATTAAAACTTTATATTAATTAATTAGGGTTTTATTATATATCTAAGTATAACTATATATTATAAAGTTAGTAGTTTACTAGGTCCTTAATAAAGTTTAGTAAGTATTAAGTAAAGTACTCCTAGGTAACTACTCTCCCTAATAATAACTTTTTATAATAATCTTATAACTTAGTAGATTTTAGACTAACCGCGTCGGGTTAGTACTTTAAATTCGAGTCGGGTACCTAACTCAACTCTTAGCGAGTTAATACTAAATTCCTAGCCCGAGTATTCGAGTCGGTACTAATAGTTAGTACCGAGTATTCGAGTTAATACTAAGGGGTAGTACTAAGTATTAACCTGAAGTATTAACCCGACTCGCTAAGATATTAGTTCCGCCTATACTATTTTACTAAGACTATTATATCAGGAATATTTTATATTTATAATAATATTTCGTACTATATATAAGACTTACTAATAGATTACTAAGCATTATTATTATTACTAACTAGGTAATTCTTAATAGTAAATAAGGTAATATGAAAAGGTAATAGCTAATTAGCTATTCCTATAGAGATAATAACTATAATATTACTAATATTTTCTATTTATAGTAGTATTTCTTACTATATATAGGATTTACTACTATATTACTAATTATTATTATTATTATTATTATTATTATTACCTAGGTAATACCCCTAAGTAATAAGGTAATGCAAAAAGGTAATGCATATCCCTAGGGAATTAGAGGGGGTATTAAAGTTCTAATTTAAAAAAATCTATTTTTAGTATAGGGGTAATTCTAGAAAAAATCTAGTGTCTCTTACTATTTTATTAGGGGCTTGGCGTCTTGGCGATACCTTGGCGAGTCGGGTCGGGTTAACCCGACTCGCCAAGGTACCGAGGGCTTTTCGGGTCGGTACCGGAAGTAGGTACCAAGTATTCGGGTCGGTACCTAAATAGGTACCAAGTATTCGGGTCGGTACTAATCTATAGTACTGAAACCCGACTCGACGGTTAGTCTAGTAGATTTACCTTCTAAGAATTATATAACCTAAGTAACCTTTATAAACTTAATTAAGAATTTATTAGGTATTACTTAGAATATAATATCTACGGCTTAATACTATTTTTTATACTTATATATATTCTTCCCCTTATAAAAGGGTAAGTCCTTAGGCTTGAAGCGGCTCCTAGGGTATTAATTACTAGGTTCTTCTAACTAACCTCTAATAGACTAACTTAGGGTAAAACTACTAAAGATAGATCCTACCTTAGGATCTAATATACCTTATATATTAATACCCTAATTTAGAGGGTAGTCTTTTATTAGGCCTAGTCTTAACCCTTATTATATCCTACTTAGTAATCCTCTAGTAATTTATTATAAATCTAGTAAAGCCCTATCTACTTTTACTTATAATTAAGCTACCCTTTTTTAAATACTTTAAAGCTTTCTTTCCTTTATTAACTACTCTTCTTTAATTTTAATAGTAGTAATAAGTTTATTAAGTATAATTATACTAATAAAGGTTTTATTAGAAATCCCACCACCAAGTATATTATTTATTACTTTAATATCTCTTATATTAAACTCTAATATTATATTAATTTTATTATATTAGACTTTTAATATATTTTTATCTTATTTAGTATTAGATATCCTTATATTATTATACTATTATAATATAGACTATCCCCCTTTAAAGGTAGAGAGATTAGAACTATTAGGAACTAGATTAAAAGGCTAGTTCCTAAGGACTAAAATAGATAGTATAAACTACTAGTAAGTAGGTAGTATTATAAAGGTAGACTTAATACTCTAATAACTTTATAATTATAAAAGAATTAATCTCTACCTTTTAAAGAGGTAGAGGGAGGACTATTTAAATACCCCTTAAGGGGGCTACCTAGCCTCTTAAATATCTAGATAAAAGGATATCCGTTAGATAGTAAGAGGCCGAACTAGTAATACTAGGATATTACTAGTAAGCCGTAGTTATACTAATTAGATATATTAAGATATTCTAATAGATTTACTTTAGGCTATATTATAAATATTAGTTAAAGGGACTTATAAATTATAAGCTATCTAAATAATAAGTTAGCCCCTTCTAAATCTTAAGAAAAGTTAGGAATCTAGTATATTAACTTAATCTACCCCTTATAATAAAGATATATTTAGTTATTTTTATAGCTTAGCTAGAGTTATTACCTCCTACTCTTAACCTATATTACTACCGCCGTCCTAACTCTAAAAACCTTCCTACCGTTAAAAATAAGGATATAAACGCCCTATTATTTGAAATTAAATAGCTTCTTAATAAAAGGATTACCTAAGGAAAACCTAAGTACCTAGTAAAATAAAAGGGTTATAGTAATAAATAAAATTAGTAGTATAAACTATTAGATCTAACTAATATATCTAAATTAGTAGTAGACTATAATATATAATATCCCTTTATATAATATCGCTAATAAGGTAGATAACTATTTATAGTAAGGTAAGTAACTATTTATAGCGAGGGCGCGTACTTTTTTTATTTTATAAGTATATTAATATGTAATATAGCTATTAATAGCTTAATAGCGACGGATTAGTCTTAGCGCCTTAGCGTATCTATTACATTTACTTCTCGCTATATAGATAGCTAGATAATTAATTATCCTATAGAAAACCTATATATCTATATTAGTTCTAGGATAGTATAAGTTTTTATAGGATAATCCTACAGGATAGGTTTTTCGTAGGACTACTTTATAGGATAGGATATTTTTAGGATATCCTATTATTAGTAAGTATATGACGTAGTATTTTTTAAAAAAATATTCTAAAAATCTTTACTATCTAGAAAGTTATAACTAGAAAGATAACTAGAAAGGTAAATCTTACCTTTCTAGTTATAACTTTCTATTAATAAAGATTTCTAGAATATTTTTCTAGAAAATACTACGTTATATACTTACTAATAATAGGATATCTTAAAAATATCCTATCCTATAAAGTAGTCCTATAATAATCCTATCCTACTAAAAAATCCTATCTTATTCCCGTCCTATATCTTTATAAAGATATGGGATTAGGACCTAATTTACCTATCCTATCCTATCTCACGGTCTTATACTATCCTACGTGGAATATCCTATATCTTTCCGGCTAGTAAGTATAACACTCGTTAGTTTACTAAGAGTAAGACTACGAGTAGGTCTACTATACGACTTAATCTATAGAATAAAGCTAGTATAAGCGAAGTTCTTTAGATCTTAACTAATAGGCTAAAAAGACTCTATAAAGAGCTAGGGATTATACTAAGTAAGCTCTCGATAGTTAGTCTCCCTTTATAGAGTAGGATACCGTATGTATACTCCTTCGTTAAAAAAGACCTACGGGCCGTTAGATTCGTACTCTTAGAGTAGCTACTTGTAGTTAGAATTAGTGTAATAGGACTAGTAGGATAGCTATCTTATTAGCTACCGGTGCATCCGTGGCAAATTGGCAATAGATATCAAAGACAAGAACCGGGGGTTCAACTCCCCTAACCTACGACGGTTCAAAGTTTACCAGTCTATAAAATGTCTAGAAATGTTTTTTTCAGAGAGGAGTATTTGATAAAATCGTAACAGGCTTGATAGAGCCAAGGAAGTGACGGTTATTGATTCAATGTCTATTTCCCTGTTTGACTTGCATATGCCACCACAACCTCTAGCAAGCTAAACATATTCAACCCCAAATCCCATTCTTACCAGTACCCTGCACCAGTCCCTAAGGCGCAACAATACCTTTTCCTCCCTTTTCCTCCCAACCAGGTAGGTTTCTGAAGATATCACAGCCCCTTTCCACTCACTCGGGAAATGCAAGCAGAAGTAATCGACCTGTGCGTAGATTCGGTAGAGTCTGAAATGGGTAGATGATTTGAAGCGGGTGATTGCGTTAGATATTTGCAGAGTATGTACTATTTTACGGGTTATCTTCATGAGAGACGCGGGTTACGTGTTTGGGTTCTGTGAGCTTGGGGAATCTAGCGCGTGTGATTTATGGCTCAGCAGAGGGGAAGACCTGGGGTGGAGACATCGCTAGCTATCGAATTGTTTGAGCTACTTCCAGGCTACAGACGTCACAGCTCGGTCATAAAAGCGGACTCCCTAGTTGCTATCTCTGTAGGGTGCTCAACATGTTCGTTAAGCCAACAGTCCAAAAAGCAAACTAGTCCGTTTCCAATACTCGGCCGCACCCGTCTTCATTCGGTCGACTGACTCGGCCTCTAGTGCCAGATCACCCACCAGCCTGTTCTGCAGGAATACCAGCCTGTTATCTTCGCCGGCAAGATCTTTGATGGAGGTGGCGTTGATGAGGTAGGCTGTATCGAAAAAAGTCTGGATCTTGGCGTCGGTTGAGAGAGATTTTGTTGGTTCAGATGGATGGGTTTCACTGTTGACAGTGGAGCCGTTGATGGGTGTGTCGGTTGTAGCCTCCTGATTGGCATGTTCTAGCTGTGCTTCTCTTGTGTTTCCATCCGCACTGACAGTCTTATCCTGGTCACCATCGGACTCTTCGTTCACATGCCCGTTAACTTTGGTCGCTTCATGACTAAGTGATTCTTCTTTCAAAGCGGCCAATTGCACAATCACCTGCTTCTTCAGCGCAACTGTAGCCTGTGGACTCCAAATGTCGCTTCCACAGGCTGTCATTGAGGACATGAGGTCGAGTAAGAATCGATACGTCCATGGTGAAGGTAAGACTGGCAATTCCGGGTCACCTTCCCAGAGTGGTCTCGATGGCAGAATATCTGCAGGGTTTGTCGTCTTCTGGAGGCGCCTAGAGCATCGATGCAGCGGAGGTTTGAGGACTATGTTGGCAATGATGCGGTGTAAGTCTGGTATGGAAGTGAGTCCTAAATTTGGGTTCTGGTAGCTTTTTGGGAGATGCTGCCTTATTTCCCTCCAGGTACGGATGAGGAAGCAACTTTTCGGACAGCGACTTGAATCTTCCCTATGCAGGTCTGCTTGTATCTTGCCGAGCGAGGATTGCAGCTCTGCGTACGCTTCGTGGAGAGCGTGGTTGAGCTCTTCTTGCATCAAGCGTGGGTCGTCCACACTGAGAAGGGCTTGCTTGTTATCTAACAGCTCGTCATCGTCCTCTACATCTTCCATACGGTCTTGCCATTTGGTTTCTTGTAAGGTCTTGATCGTCGCTTCTATAGCCTCGATACTAGAGAGGAACTTCAAGTATTCGTGGGAAAGAATGTTCAATGGCCCATTCTTGCCAAGCGAGCGAGAAGTAAGAGCTTCTCGAAAGTCTTTGCCTCCATGAGACATTTCGGTAGACATCATTGAAGGATCCCACAACGATAGTGTTGAATCATGTATATCAGCCTGCCAAGCCTGCAATGCATCGTACACTATTATACCTACGCGGTTCAGATTGGAAGCTTTCCTGTGTATAATACTTCCGGCGTGTAGGTTGAAAATTTCTCGAATCCCATCAAGACTTTCAGCAGTATCAACGCCCATCAGATGCTGGTGATTTGATAGCCATAGTTCAAGCACCTGTCCTCGCAGCTGCATCAAAGCTTGCAGCTCTTGCACATCTGTCAAGCTGCTTCGAAGACCACCAAGAAAGGATGAGAATGCCTGCCCCGCCCACAGCTTGATCGATTTGTTTGCCTCAGCTTTCGAAAGGTCGTCATGCCGTATGTATGGTGTAAAAGTCTTGATATCATCAGCTATCCACCGTTCGTGAACATCAAGATTCAGCTCCATCAGGGAATAGACGTCCTGACCCCTGAATATAGATGTTGACTTCAGCTTCTCTAGAGCGTGAGCAAGTTGGCTCGGTATGATGGCTTGTGTGTCCCGCAATGTCTTCACATACAACCGTAGTGCCAGTAACATGCTCTCATGCCGAACGCTATTTTCCATCATACTTTCAGACATGGCCTCTTGCCGGCTGTGATGGAAGTGCCGTATGACATCTTTTGCAGAAGAGCTTGTAGCAAGCGCGAATGCACACATGGCCTCCACAACAACATCTCCAGCTAGGTCCAAGTCCTTGAACCGCCGATCTATTCTATATAGTAGCCTTCGACGGAGGCTCGCAATCTTGTTCCTCAAGGTTTCAAGATATGGTGGTGGGTTGGGGCGCTGCGATAACTTCGTGTGTAGTAGCCTCGATATGACGAGCACCTTGCCCGCCAGCAGTACCGATCCTCGACTCTTCAGCAGTTTAGATATGACATCTGGACAGCTGCGCAATACAGCTAAGTGAGACGCGAAGGTGTACCGTGCATTATCTGTCGCGGCCAGTATAAGTACCACATTGGTATGGGCATAGGTATTGTGTTAACTGAAGGGGTTCACGTACTTGGGGCGGACATTTTCTCACTCCAGGTCTGCAGGTTGGATCCCTCCTTTTCTGAAATCCTTGTGTTACACCTTCTTCCAAGCTCCGCCATGTATGCTTCGACATCGTGCATTTGTGAGTCCATGGAGATTATTGATTCTGCCGTACCTAGAAGGTCGCGGTAGCTCGCACTGCATCGTACTCCACTGGTCAGCTGCAGTCCCTTCTAAGTTGCATCCCTCTAACACTATGTAGTGGTGGAGGAGTAAAGGATCTCACCCTACCAATGTACGTAGCTTCTGACGATTCGAGTCTATGTCCCTGCGAAGCTGTTTCTCCATAGCCCTCACGGTAGGAATAGGATATTCAAAAGCCTCCTCCCATGATGGGAAGGTCTTGCGATCAGGAGCTTCGGTCCCCATATTGGATCTCCACCCATACGAAATCCTTTCCCAGAACGGAGAGCTTGCTTTCTCGACGTTGATATCAATTTCACTTGGCATATGGCTTCGGCGCCAAATCTTGGCAGGGCTGAGCTCGTACGGATACTATCCTAGGCTAAGCTCCTTCCGGTTAGCGGAATCGGCTTCGTTTTGCTACCACAGGTACCTTACCTTTCAGAGCGTATAGATTACTTTACCTCTGCAGCGGCGATTAATAAAGACCACTACCTATGCGAGAGTTACCTAAACGAAGTGCATAAACAGTGCAAGACAAGTGCTAGCATTATTGTAAAGTACTTTTTAAACTAGTAGAAGTAGAGTCTTCCCGTCTCTAATTCTTGATCTACATCTACATCTACAACACTACCTACCTTACTAACTATCTAGATCCCAACGGCTCGAAATACGCGAGCAGATCAGATCAGTTTTAAATCAAGTAGTTGGTGCCTTCTCTCCTGATATCTCTGGAATACCTAAGCGAGCATAGTCGCGAGCTCATAAGGCGCCGTTCAGGACCCCGCTCGGCGTTTACCAAAAGCGGAGGAAGCGGGGCTGGGCTAGCATGAAAGGACGAGAGACGTCTGAGCGTGGGTTACCAGAAGCCGAATGGGGCTTGGTGGCTGTTTTATTCTGCGCTTGGTGATGTGGCGCTTTTGGAGGCGTCTGGATGTGGACTACTGAGTCTAGGTAGTGTTTACACTGAGCGCTTGTACCTTACATCACAAGTTCAGATAGTGCGATTTCCGTGTGAGGAACTTTGTTGCGTTCGGTGCAAAGTGTACAAGTCTTTCTATTTCCGCTAGTGAGGTAGTTGTAGAACGATGATATTGACTGAGTGACTAGACTATGTTATATGTACAAGCGCAAGAGACGTGGATGTCTCCTCATGAATGGGATGTTCTTTTCTCGTTACTTCCCCAGCACTTCCTCTCCACCATGCCCGCCGGAGATCAACCTAAGTTCTCCTTGTTCGTCTCACTGCTTACTCAACCACATTGCCGACTGATTGTCCTGATTCCCGCCGCCGTTCCCGTCATTCTTGTCCTTGGTCTTTGTCTTGGGCGGTTTGCCGTTGACTGCCGTGGTCATGCTGGGCGCGGCGGTGACGGTGACGGTGGAGGCCGCACAAGTGGAACTCTGAATTAGGGTGGCAGTCACCGTCGTAGTTACCGGAGGAACCGCAGCGACCGGATTGACTTGGTAGACAGCGAAGTAATTGCTGCCTCCACAATAATAGGTGTTGGGGTATCCAGGGCACGTGTAGTTAGGGTCCTGACAATTCGAGTCGGCTGTTTTGACACTGGTTGGTCCGAGGACGTCTCCACAGAAGCATTGGGATGCTGTGAGCGACGTTCAGATTAGTGCAACGGACGGCGAGATTGATGGGAGGGTTATGCGGACCGAATTCTAGTCCAAAGTAGATGGTAGTGCCACAGAAGGCTGCACAGTCGAGGGCGGTATTTCCGTCAACATTGTTTTGGTAGGCTCCGGTTAGGCCCCGTGTAGCAGCGCTGTCCGTATAACATCCGATGTACGAATAACCCAACGGCACTGGCTGCGTGCTTTGCTGAATAGTCTGAGCGGATGTGAAAGCGAAGCTGGCGGAGGCCACCAGAAGATGAGCAAGTAGATGCATGATTAGTTAGAGAGCACTTGAAGTTTGATAGGTTTGGGAGGACTGCTGTGGACTCAATACCGACTGTACTGAATTGGCAATCCGAAAGATGCTGCAGAACGAAGAGATATTTGTACATGGTCATCTGAGCAAAGGATCGTCCACTGACAGACCTAGACTCAATCTGTATTGCCGTACGCGATTGATACAGACCCAATCATCTCTCTGCATTTCGTAAGAAAGTTCAGGTTGGACCAGCTCCGTTCACTATGCTCGGAACCAGGTGGGCTTTCGATAGTGTAGCGATGTAGATCGCACAGTCGGTCTGAGCGCATGAGGGTTTGAGGCCAGAAGGACGAAAGGGAGATATTCAGAACGACCGTGCAGCTAGGGTACCTGATCAGATTCATGGTTATCAATGTGGGGTTACCAGTGGGTATCTCGGTAGTATGCTAAGGCTAATCAAGGTCAGTAAGCCACAAGGTAGTAGAGTGAGATGGATTGATGTCTTTCTCTGCACGCTCTACCAGCCTTGTCTGGCGTAGTGTTCGTTGTCGGAGCCTGGCTTCTAGATACCAGGCCGATAAAGGATAGACGCAAGCCACCACATTGACATGAATTTTCAAAAGGAGCAGATAGATCGCACGTACATTGACCGTAGCCCAATGGAGTCACCTATCCATCGTTCCCTGACGGAAGTATTCAAGCTTTCTCAACCGCTTCACAGCGAGCTAAAGCAGCTACCTTACCTTAGTAAACTTTAGTAGCGACTTCGAGACGTCGAATGCAGTTCAAGAGACCGTTCCCGTTTCTCCCTCTTTAGGAAAGGTTAGATGTGGGGCTTGAGATGACACATGGCTAGATCTAGATGTGGACAAGATCAGGATAGAAATCTCCGAGATGGTGCCGTGATCTGCATGAACCTCTAAGAGACTTACTCTAATAAGGAAGGTCAAGGGTCCAGTGATCCCGCTTAGACTAAAGTAAGTGTCGAGACTGTTCTGGATGTGGAGATCAAGAGGAGACGGCGCTAATGGAGGGGTGAGTGACAGGTCCGCTATCTTCCTTTCTTTCTTTGGTTGTGCAAAGTACAACATGCCTGCTCCTCGTCCGCCACTTCCGTAATGCGGAGAAGATCTGGTTGATTGGCTTTTCGAGATCTGACCGGCTTCAAGTGTCCAAAGTCCCAAGGGAATGAGCAGAAACATGGGAGCAGCTGACTCGTAACCTTTTGACTCAAGGACGTGAATCTAGGGTTCGACCGAAAAGAGTGTTGACCGTTGACCGTGCAAAATTGATGTCGAAATTGATGTCCAAACCGTCGGGTATCTTCTGGTGATATATACAACATATAATACATTGCCAAAACAATGTCCCCTAGTTCCACCCAAAGACCTCCGCTATGCTGGCAAAATTCCACCTCAAGCTTCCTATGCTCACAAATATGCCAACCAAGTCAACAACCAAAAGAACAGCTGCTCCAGTCATGAACCTGGGATTGAAGATCCTATATAGCATGAGATGCCTGCGTAGCCAGCCAGCCCACATCGTCGTAGCCAAATTGATGACTGCATAGTAGAGTAACAGGGTAGCCACTGCCTTGGCAACATCGCCCAGCAACCTTGGCTTCTTTGGAGGCTGCTTCCACAAAGCGATGAGTGGAACGGCAACGGTGGTAAGGATCTGCGCTCCATAGGTATTGAGCATCACCAGCAGCGGAGACCAAGGATAGCGTATAGTCTTGAGAGCGACAAAAGCAGACTCCCATTGTATGCTGGAGAGCGTCGCTTGATGACCGGTCTTGAAGAAGTGGAAGCTGCCCAAGAGACCGAGGACGATGGGACCAATGGCACTCTGCGACAGATTGTTGGTGTCAATGATCTCGAGGAGTGCGAGAATCTGGAGCGTCAGTACGGCGATCGCACCAGCTCCCATCGGCTTTTCTACTAGTATGACAGCCATGAGCCAATTGATCACTAGGAGGAAGTATCGGGTCCCGTGTACATTGGCGTATCCAAATACTTTTACAGACTTCGGTTTGGAAGCAATACCGTTATCGGCATTGCCGTCAGTTTCGGGGGTCACCTGGATGCTTATACAAGGATTTCCCCACACGAACGTTGTTGTGCCCACTATAAAGGCTACACCGAGTACCAGCCTGGCCACAATAATCTTGATCGTCTGCAAAAGGTCATGGTCCATAGTCAACCAATTGTTGTCGTCTGCTGCATCGAGGACCCAAAACATTACGGACATCAATAAGCCTAGCCTCAAGGCCACACCTATCCAGAGAGTTGCTGAACCTTGGTAGGATCGAGTTCCCTGGTAGTACTTCTTGAGGATAGCAGGCAAGATTGTCGCTGACATCAGTGGGATCATCAATTGCCATGGCGCCGATGTCGAAGATGTAGACGATGCGTAATATGTTGATCTGCAGTAGGGCATCTGCTCTTCGCGGCAAAGACGGGAACACGCCACAAATCGTGTGAGAGCCACAAATACCGCAGCTTGGAACATGCCAAGGATTCGCTCGATGAAGTATTCCTGACGGATCGACGAGGTGAAGGCAACGAAAGCGAATGTACTCAAGAAGAAGAGTAAGATTTCATCTTCCCATATTGTGTACGAGTTTGATGCAAATCCGATTGACTGACTTAAAGTGAATACAACAGCGAGCCAACCCCAAACGGAATGAGGGAAAGGAGGCGTATATCTTTGGGGCACGCTGGCCAAAACATTGACAAATCCAGCGATGCCACCGAATGCGAGGCCAAGTAGGGACGCATCTTTCATGCTAGAACCAGAGATCAGTAAGGCGGCTGCCGAGGCTAGGACAGCCCCTGTAAGGCCGAGCTTGGTTATTTGGGCCAGGTACGCCGGTATCAGCTCGAGATCAGCGGATCTGGATGACCGGGCATATACTCCCAGGATGGCTACAGCACATGCCAAGATCGCGATGCCTTGTATCATACTTGGGACATCGAATCTTGCCCAGAGGCTTCGATATATCTGTAATGTCTCGTACTGATATCTCGAAAACTGCTCAAACGTAGACTTGTATCGCTCGCCTGCTCGACCCAGTCCCACTGCCTCTTGCCACGACTGTAATCCCCTCCTCAAGATCTCCCGGGATAGCAAGAAGATATTAGCATCTAGTCCTCGAGCGCGGGCGTATTCTCCTTGGTATTTGCCAATTTGAGAGGCGGTCAAAGCGTTCACCACAGCCAGATTTTGCCAGTCAGGTTTCCCTGGGCCGACAAAGGCCTCTGAAATAGGAGCTCCGAGATTATTGAATGGAATGGGCATACCCAGGAGCAAGGACAATGTTGGGACGAGATCAATCTGACCGACAGGGCGCTCTTTGGCAGTTGCAGGGGGTTCCTTGAAGCCGTTGTGACCCCTTCCGAAAACTCCTTTCTTAGAGTACATCCACAATGCCGCTTCCACCTCATCTTCAGATTCGCCGCCATGGTCTCCTTTGACGTCCATGCCATGGTCACCCATAACCACCAGCAATGTATCCTTATCAATCGTGGCTACAATCTCTCTCAGCACTGTATCCATTTCGCGTAGCTTGGCGTTGGTGGCTGGATGATCAGGGCCGTAACGATGGCCCGCGTGATCAACACCTAGATAGTGACCAAATATAATATCCCACTTGCCCTTGTTCTCCGGCTGCAACAGTGGGAGCAGGTGTTTGGTGACCCCATTATCAACCGTATGTAAGTCCCAGACATTGAATGAATCGTAGGCATGCGTAAGATTTGCATCAAAGTAGCCTGGGAATAGCGAATGCCATGTATCATCTCCCAGATGTACCAGCGTCTTGCCTGCGTCCCGCAGTTGTGCAACCAGATTATCCTCTTCAATCGCTGTTCCAGCAAAGTTGGAGCCCGCATCGATAAAGGTAGGGAGTGTTCCTGTCGTAAGACCTTTCAGTCTCTGTAGGGTCGTCGTGGGAGGATCTGCTATGAAAGGTAGAAGGAAGGCATTTTCGGGGGTTTGCCTTGCAGTCTCGTCCAGAACGACAAGTGCATTGTGGAAATGGTGTGGGTCACCGGAGGAAGGGACGGTGAAGTCGTAGCGGAGGGCGTCGATAATTATGATTACGGCCTTGTCAAAGGTCTTGGGATGCCAGCATCCATCTACAAAAGAACCTGGGCTCCTGCTGCCAAGGTCTATTGGGGGTGATGCGCACTCGGACTTTTGGTCGAGTACTAGGCGAGTGAGGAGGAAGCCCTTGGTGAAGAAATATATACCTAAAGCGTGCAACAAACTTGCATTATCAGAGTACTGCAAGACCGAGCTTAGGGAGGGACATACAATATCCAAGAGAAGAACCCTAGAAGTAGGACATGGGAAGCTTTAAACTGGATCTCCTTCCGACGATTGGTATCCGCAATATCGCGACTCCGATCACCTCGAGCTTTCGCATCATTGTACTGGGTTGTGACATCCTTGTATTGCGTTGATCCATTTTGTTCCATCTGGCCGTCCGCTTAGGTCATTCCAATTCCGCTCGTGTGGAGGTCAATCCTACCCAAGCTCAGTGGCTTCTTCGAGGGAAATTAGGAACAGCATATGAAATGTCTAAATCATGTACAATCAAGACATGGTACGAAGTAGTCAATAAAAACATTGAAAAGTTCGCTATCGAATATACCATGCAGGCTAACATGCAAGACTTTCCTCAGACTTCATTATATTTGATTGGCTCGCCAAGGCAGATCTCTCACGTGACTCCAGCCCCTCTTAAAGTAGCATTGTTGATCTTATTTCACTCTATATACTATAATCTTTGACTCGGATCGATAATCCTATAATTCTAGAACTTCAGCTATATCTTATCGATATCCATCGTAGTCTTATCGCAGTCTTTAGTAGTACTATATACTCGAACGATGGCTCCTTCAGATAGTACGAGATGCCGAAGCCAGGCTCGAATCGTTCTACGGAGCAGCTCTGGTCGACAGCACACTAAGATAATTATGAGAGGACATATCGGAACCAAGAAGCCCCTGGTCCTTTTATCATAATGGTTCACTTACATTCTATCCAACTATAACATACTTCACGGACGTCGTGGCAATATTAATGATATACCCCATTAATTACTGGCCCTAAAAGTAAATAACCCTCAAATCTTTCACCAATATAAATCCACCTATTGACTGGATGCTTGTATGGCCTTAAACTGGGATAGGATATTGAAGCTAGTCATAGATCGAACTCCAGATACATGACCTTGAGGGCGATATCACAGTGGTCGAGCTGCTGATGCATGTGGCCAGTCTGATTAAGAATTCCCCTATGGGTAGGCTGAGGGGTGAATGTGGGAAAGGATAGCTCATTTAGAGAGCCTGATCCTCTTTTGTGCATCAAACAAAATGTCTCCAGCCCTGTGGAACTCTTAGCGGTACAGACGAGACTCCCATTCTCATTTCATTCTCAGTATAAGCCTGCAATTTTATCAGCAAAGAATGTCAAATCTCCATCACCAAAGCCTCAAATTAGAGAGCAGTACCCTATAGTTCCATCCCGGGACCGGTGGGCCCTCAGTATTCTGTTTTCCTTTCCTGGCGTCCTCCGACACACTTGTGAAAGGTGTTTCCTATTCCCAATTTACCCCTAGGCTTGATGATTGCACAACAATGTGTCTTGCATTGACCACCGTCGAAGACAGCTAGAGAAAGGCTTCGGAAAATTCCTCCTGTACGGAGAGGTCGTCAATTGTTTTGCTAAGCACTACTCTGCAAGCCAATCAACTTATAAGCCCACTACTCAGCTCACAGATTCATCAACTATAGACATCTCGTTACAGTCCTCGCTAATCACAATCAAAATATCAACAAGCTTACAGCTATCATTCCAGCCCTAATTATCTAGCTGCTATTCCCCAATAAAAAATCCATACTTCACCACTAACAGCTGTCCAAATCTACAAAAAGAGGAAGAAGATTGAGTGCATTCAGCACGCCCTACTCAAAAAACAATAAATCATCTCGAAGCCTAGGGATAAGGTCTCACGGCAGGGATTACGTCTGCTGTTATCAACATCTCCATCACCAGCGCCCTACTTACCGTTAAGAGTGTCTACAAGGCTTCAGCCGCCACTTTCTGGGGGTGGGGGTTTGATAACCAGGGTGGGTTGATGCAATTGATGGGGTGGGGAAGTTGAGGAATGAGCGATTTCAGTGATCTGGGTCTAGAGGTCGTGAAAGGCTGGAAGGCGTGATCTGGATGGAGATCAAAACATCAGATAGGCGTAAGATAAATCACCGTGCTCCATATCTTCGTCTACGAGTTCCCACCCTTTTCCCACTTTCAATCGTAAGTCATCAGCATCCACAAATCTTGCCATCACAATTACTCACCCCATCTGCAACGCGTCGTTTCCTAACCACCCATCAACCTCATCCTTCTTCACCTCCTCCTCCTTCTCGCCTCTATCCACCCTCTCCTGCTCCAGACTCGCAAGCTTGTTCCTCTCCGCCAAGCGCTTTGCTACCTCCCTCGCCTCACTCACACTGACCAACTTCCTCTTCCTCGGATTCTCCCTTGCACATTGCTTACATACCTCCCATGTCTGACGAATAGCATTCCCTTCTTCATCATCCCCTCCCTCACGGACAAAATCCTCACACTTGCGATCTACAAGCGGACGATAGCCCTGGGCTCGAATATCCGGATTCCCACTCGTGCAATCCCGAATGTAAAGACTCTCCGCCAGCTCCAGTGGCGTCTGACCCATTGCGTTTTCCCGAGCTAATAGCGCGGGGTCGTGTGCTAGCATTAGCTTTACGAGCGCGGTATATGAATGCTTGATGGCTTGATGGAGTGGGAATTGCCCGCTGCCATCCATCATCTGCAATGCTTCCTCGCCTCCGAACTCCAGCATGACGCTCAACACCTCTGGGACAAGTCTTGCCTTAGAACGAGCCCAACCCTCGTTCTGTAAGGATGCAAGCCAGAATCCGAGGGGGGTTAGGCTCCCCGGAGTGTCGTGGCAGCGCTCGGCGAAGAGGCTTGGGAAGAGACGCTTGTCGATGAGGGAGAGGAGAGCGCGGAATTTAGAAACATCCGTAGGAGAGCTCTGTGAAATGGCAACGAGGGAGAGGTGGATGAGGTTCTTGGAGGTGGAGTCGCGGGTGGTTTGATCTGCGCCTGCGGATATGAGCGCTTCTGCTGCGGAGGTGCGGCCAGTGAGGAAGGCGACGCCTAAGGGGGTGAGGGAAGTCAAGGCGGAGGGGTAGTTGATCGAGGCTGGAAAAATAGAGAGGAGGTATTCAATTACGGGAAGGGACTTGTCGCTATCCGCGTGGGATAGGACGGCAGCGTGAAGCGAGAGGTTACCTTGGATGATGTTAGTGATGTCAATCTGATTACGAAGGTGGGCGCAATACTTCTTTGCTTAAGCCAGGAACTGATAGCTTGATCGAGCCCGCCATGCGCCTTCGCAAGCATTTTCAGCTGCGGACTGTCAGCGTTGTTGGCGCCATATTCTCTGTAGAGTCGAAATGGTGTATCACTCAAAAACCACTCGACCACAGGGAGCACGCCTTGATATGCGGCTTGCAGTAGAGGAGGTGTGCTCTCGCCCATGACTCGATGGTATGTGGAGCCACCACGTTCGCGCGCCCAACTCGTCATCTTCTTCCCACCAATGCTAAGACCCTGGTAATATTTCGGCTTCCCCTCATCTTGAACACCGGATTGCTTGACAAGTGCATCCAGCGGCAACTCTGCACCAGCGGTACTGATCAACTCTTGTAATTCTTCGACGAAGCCATTTTCGAGCGCGTATTGGAAGTCCATACTGTAATATCTGCTGAGAGACATGGAGTCGTTGTCCAACTTCATTTTGGATGCTTCTCGGCAGCATCGAAGCCAGAAGCGCAGCAAGTTGAAATCCCGACTGACAATGGCATATCGACCGACTGTACACGTATAGCCTCTACCGGAAATGATACTTTGGAAAGCCTCCGACGACTTCCGCCCTTCTCTAACATAATACTGCACGTCGGACTTGCGGTAGCTACCAAGCTTCTTGTACGCTTCTCCTTCTGGAAGGTCGAGCAGACACCATATCTCGGCAAATTTTGTGAGCATATTAGTAGCTGACACTTTACTTCCAACGGACTGCTTGAGTGCAGCTATATTGTCGACAGTGTAGGTCTCGTCCACGACTCGAGAAGAGATTCCTAATTCATCATCTCCGTCGCTATCGCCCATATCACTATCATTATCGGCTATGGTGTAGTGTTGCCTTGTAGACTCGTCGTCCGGGCCCTTATATTGAACATTCGCAATCTCGAGGATCGTCTCCGCAACCTCCAAGTGGCGTCGATAGGTGGCGATGGCGAATGGAGTGAAACCTTTCGAGTCTTGGACTGATACCATGAGTGGACTATTCTTCTGATCCGGACCCCAATGCCCAAGTGTGAGTCGCTTTATCTGGTCAATGCTGCCTTCCCAAGCAGCTTCGAATCTAAGATAACAGTAAGTAACGACCTTTAAAGATGCAGGCTTCGACTTACAGCTGAAGATATCCCTCTCGTACTGCATCCGTGGTAGATACCTGGAAAGACACCTTTGGCTGGAAAGGCTTGTCTTGCTGCTGGGTTGCTTCTTTTTCAGACTTACGAGTGGGAATATCAGAATGAAGCTCATCAAAAGTCTTTGCACCTCGTTGCGAAATCTGATCTTTTACGCTGAGGAAGCGTTCCAGTAACGCTTCTAGAGCCTCGTTCCTCTGCTGCCTTCCATGCCGGTTTTCCTCCTCGGTCAGTTTTTCCGTAATACATTCTCTCCACTCCTTGGCCACATTTTTCGCAACTTCCACCGTCTTAGAGAGATACCAATGCTCGTACGACTCAGGATCTATACCTTCGAAGTATCCTCGATCATCCCCCACTGTAATGGGCTGTGGGAGTTTATGTTCGCGGCGTAGGGCATCCTTGAGACTTGATATCTTCGCTGTTATGGCGTCAAGCAAAGACCCTCCGTCAGTTCGGTGCTTATTGTCCTTTGTGAATTGCCTGATAGCTTCGTGACCTTTAGTATCAATAGTATTGATATCGGCTCCTGCATCAACCATCTTGACAATAACATCCGGCATATCATTCTGCACTGCAAGGAGAAGTGGTTGCTCTGTATGCTCTTTCCACATTTCAGACACATCCGCCTGTCGATTCCAGAATGACGTGCCTCTTTCCTTTTCCAAAGAATAGGCGGCGGCAAAGTCGTCCAGGTCTATGATTGGCTTGGCTCCGAAGTCAAGCAACGCATGCACCAGGTCGCTGTTCCCAGATCTAAGGGCAGTGATCAACGGAGTATCCGACTTGGGTCGCCAATAAGCATCCTTGAGAAGCAAATGATCCAAAGCAGTTCGAGAGGCAGCTCCATCCTCTTCGAAACAGGCCTTAAGAAGCTGTACCTTGCGTTTCGCAACGAGATAGTGGAATGCCGTTACGTGCTCCATATCTGCTTGGGCTGAAGAGGCACCTAGAGTAAGGAGCTTCCGGGTGACGTCCAATGAAGTTGATCCCGAAAGCTGGGCTGCTAGGATCAACGTCATGATGGCGGCTCTGGGTTTCCGGTTATAGGAATTGATAAGTTTGATTGGTAAAAGAATATCAGCTCCGAAGGTACTCAACAGGACCTCGATAACCTCCGTGTGCCCACCAAGAATGGCAACGTGTAGAGGAGAAAGTGGGACATCCCAGGCAAGGACGTTGACATCATAAATGTCTGGCTCGGTATCGTCTGCATGATCCAGAGCATCCTCGGCCGCCGGGTTATCAGCCACAACCTTGACGAAGGATGCATCTGTCATCGCCGTATCTGAATCACTGCTGGCGTCGTCTGCGTCTACTTCACTGCCTTCATCGTCATCGATTTCTACCTGTTCCTTCGGGCTCGACAGTGCCTATTATCAGAAAAGAAAACATTAGCACCGGAATTACGAGAAGCAGTATTTAGATTGCGTGCGGACGACGCAGCAAGAAGTGCTAAGACCTTAGGGTAATCTGAAATTCTGCAACGGTTGTAATACCATTTCAGTACAAAGGAAATGATTGAGGGTCTCAGCGCCTACGTAGTGGACATACGTCGCAGCGAGAGCTGGGGCACCAATCGAAAAGCGTTGAGATACGTACCTCCGTCTTTGCTGTTGTCTTCTGACTCTTTCTCTCGTCTTCTAGATCCTCGTTCTCTTCCGATTGCTCCAGCAGAGTGCTGACCATCTCGACGCTCCCACGCGCGGCAGCTATGTGAAGTGCCGTCATACCGTCAACGAGACGTGCCACGATCCGAGCACCATGATCCACAAGGCACTTCAAGATCTCTGGTGTAGAACACTGAGCTGCGAGATGGAGTGGTGTTCGCCCAGTGTGATCACGACGGTCGATTGAGTCGCGATTCTTATCGCACCAAACCTCGACGAAGTCTAGATTTCCGTCGCTGATGTTCTCACACAGCTCCTGGGTGTTTCCAATGTATGCCATGTCGGTCCAGTCATCATCGGTCAATGGATGGAATGAACCAATCGTCTGTCGGCCTGGGTCGTCCTTCATGAAAACCAAATCTCCATATACATAGATCTTGGTTTCTTCCTCGGCAATCGTTCGCTCTTCGTCAGTCACGGGCTCAGGACAGGATCCGCAACAATCACGGATTACGGAGTCGACGGGGCCGATAAAGCAGGGATGACGATGCAAATTGACCGTCCTGGCTTTGTTCTTGTTCCATTCTGCATTGGCACTACCGTCAGCAGCAATTACAAGGGCCATTTCTCTCAGGACTTACCGGCGTTTAGTAGAAGGTCTTTCGTGTACAGAAGCTTCTCAATTTTCTTCGCATGGTACTTCGGGCCATATGGGACTGTAAAGGAGTGATAATTTGACACCTCATCGTCGTATACCCACTCTGCAATGTCGTCCGGATCTTGATCTTTGACGTTGCCCACGAGTGTATTCTGTCTATTCCAGTATCCGTTATCTGCGGACGGTCTACCTCTTTCCTTTCTCCTTTGGTCCAGATATTGTTCGCGGTCATTCGGCTTCGGTAACTGCTCGAGTACTAATAGCCTCGCTAAGCCCATGGTTCGCGAGAAAGATCTTTCGAAGATCGTTGGATCGACCCTGGAGCGATCCAGTTCCGGCCAATACACTTCAAAGCCACGACGTGCATATTTGCTGAGACGACTTTCGTAGCTTGGTGAACGGCGGGAGAGATCGATTGTGTTTGTTTGCGTCATGAACGAGCTTATAGCCCTCGGAGTACCGTAGACCTGGCTGCCATCATACGCGAAGCAAGAACAGTCCACGTCGAAGCCACTGAGGATCTCGGAGACTGATTTGTACAACCGGAGGACAATTTGAACATGCCGGATTGGGTAGTGACTTGCGATTGTAATCGCATTTTTGGTTCGCACAGTCTTCGGCCGTTGTTAGCATGGACTACCATGTGGCGCCAAGGGTTGCAAACTTACAGTCACTTCTTCAAGAATAGCGTTACGAATACCGGACTCGATCTGCTTGATTTTTTCAAGGGCCGCAGCTTCATCAAGACCCCAGATAAATAGATCTACGTCGCTGGATGGCGCGAGCTGCTGATGATAATACTCACTGCAGGAAAGAACGTGTTATCAGCCTTTGAGTCGGGACAGCTATGTCGATGCAGTGTAAACAATGGCAAGGACTTAGTGTAACAAGCTGCGCTGGGGACTGGTTCCATTCTCTTGTATTAGGTCCAGACTCCCATTTGACTTACCGAAGTGCCTTCTTGGAGGTACTATGTTCATTAGGGACAGGCAGCAAAGCCGTAACCACCGAGCTTCCTGCTGCCACCACGTTGCTCCAATCCAGATCCATCAAGGAAGATTCGGAGAAAAGATTGAAGTTCGTCTTGAAGTCTTGCAAGGACTGAACAGTGGCAGGCGCCCCTTCAGGCTTCCGATCTTTCGCATTCAATGGCATGAGATACTTCGCATTGCGCAATGGATCGTCAGTGTTTCTAGCGCGGACGCGAAGAACATCATTGCCTTCATGGAACAGGGGGACCGCGTTGACGTTAAGATTTTGGATGGCTTCATGCTCGCGATGCTGCGCAAAACCCTCACGAAGCTTAGCCTCGAACTGGTTGTAGGGCGTCACGACCTTCTGGATATCTTCGCCTCGCTGTTTGTTGATGAAGGAGACAAATTCTTCGTGAGGCACAGGAAGGCTCGGCAGCATGAAAGCTGCAGCGCGATTGTTCGCCATCTTTGTCTTGGGCAATAATATGTTGAAGTCAGAAACAGCTAGAATAGTAGAGCTCGTTTGATCAGACTGTCCTCTAGCTATGAGTGATTCCCAAGTTTATAAGTGATCTTTTGGGAAAGAGAGCGGAGAGGAGGGAACGAAGACGAGACGGCTGCATACATATTACCTTATGTAGTCGAGACAGACAATCACTTTTAGGCATCACGTGAAATCGTGACTCTAGCGCATCACTTCGCGTCGCCCATCATTCAGGTAACCGACATGTGTGCAGGATTCGAATCCTACCTACTTAGGCATCACAGAGTGTCGTCCGATAATGGTCTAGTACATGATGGCTGCCTACGCAGTTGCATCCTGTCATGAAGCTCCATTGGATGACAATGTTTCGGGCGGCCTCGAAGGTCGATGCTTTTGCTGGCTATTAGGATCCATGTCTTAGTCTAGTTCATAAGCACGAAGTGAAGCACAAAGTGGAAAAGATGTTACGATTCAGCTTGAGAAACCCCACATTGATATTCTCGAATTTGACCGATGATTAGCCGATAGAATAGGATGTCACGGATGTTCACGATTTCAATCTGCTGAGCCTCAGGCCCCGCCAACTTCAACATTGGCAAAGTCATCCTACCCTTGGTCGTGCAGGGGTCTTGCAGCATAATGAAAGCTTTCGGGCTTTTGCCTCCCGACAAATAGCCATGACGGACATTCGCTATTGGAGAAGCGTGTCCCTAGCTCCTTTCGCTATTCTAAGTGTTTTATCAATTGTGCACGCTGGTATGTCTTCTTTTGAAGATGTCAGCTTACTCGCCAAACACGATGGAATTGGTAGATATAGTGGCCAAGTGCAGCACCGCCAGCATGCTCTTATCCAATGAAGTCGACTGCTGCGTTTGGCGTAGGTAGTGGGTCAGATATACATTTGCGACTTATATGTTGTGATAGTGCTACTGTGCACCAACAATGCTATATTGCAATGATAGCTGAGACTAACGGATAGCTGGCGAGCGATTGAGGTAGATCAATATCCGCTTTGCTATGCATATAGGACTTCTCCATGCATGCACGGTGCTCTCCAGTGCAGCGGCTAGCAAGAGAATTGAGCGATTGGGGATTGGGCTGGTACCGAGAGATACTGATTAGTATTGTCGTAGAATGGGATAAGATCGTTCCAACTAGCCAGGGTCTGCTGATGCATACTTGGCGCTGAGTCGCATGGTCGTTGAATTAATTGTTTCGAGAGGGTCGCTAGGTATATCATGACAAGGGAAAGGGGTCCCAACAGATACTATAGTTCATGTTAAACATACACTTAGTAAGTAGTCGATCCTTCTGCATGAACAGAGACGAATGTCTCTCATGAATGGTGGGACACCGCATTAGTGGTCACGAGGACCGAAAATTGTTGTTTTGTAGGTATCGAGTGATGGCCATGCCTTTCACTATCATCAGCTAATGGGACCACATATTCATACCGAAACCGGCTAGTGCTCGAAGCCACTCGGATCGTTGGAGATCCAGGCTACCTGAGCTGCTCCCTGTTTGGGGTTGATTATTTGCCTACGCAGAATCTATAAAGCAATGTTAGCTTGGTCAAGGCGCAGATCCTAGGTACCCCTATACTTCTCGAAGACAACTCCCAGAACTTCCTCCACATCACCAGCATCTCCCTTCCCAGTGATTTTTGATAGGCAACCAGCAGCAGAACGCAGGCTTTCAGCAGCAAGAACTATGTCGATATTTTCCTCTTCAAAGTAGGACTCCCCTTCGTCCTTCTTGGTGGGTCCCACTTGGACCGAAAAGCTTTCCAGGTGATCGAGGCACTGCGCTAGTAACGACCGTTGACGTTCCGATGCCCCAAGCGACTCCGCCCAAGCTGAATTATCTATAGTGCCTTGTCTATACCTGGGGACAACCGCAGTTGTCATTCGTTCGAAAAGTCTAGTCAAGCCATCGAGAAAGACTTGGATCCCTCCTGGATCAGGATTGCCGGGGGTGATATATTGGGCGTTCTTGCAAGATACTGCGTACAATATTGTTTCTGAAAGGTCCATATATTTGCTCAATATCTTATGTTGTTGGTGTTGTTGACACACTCTTGATAAGAGCTTGCTATTGGGGAAGAGGTCCGCTTTGTTGAGAACGCACACTATTTTTTGTTTGTCGGTGTCACACTGACTCAGTATTTCTACGACCTCTGCTTCTACCTCAATTGTATATTCTGGCCGCTCCGAAATGCATGCAGGCAGAACAACGATGACGACGTCTGAAGCGAGTGCTCTATCTTTAGCACGTCGGATGCCTTCTCGTTCAATCTCTCCAATCGGTTGACTATGCGGGGATCCGGGTTGTTTCCGAAGACCGGCTAAGTCGCCAAATTTGCAGAAAAATCCACTAATATCGACGTTGACATCGACAACATCTCTAGTGGTGCCAGCTTCACTACTAACGATAGCAGCCTCTCGTCCAACGATCTGATTCAGCAAAGAGCTCTTCCCAGCGTTGGGCGCTCCGATAAGTGCTATATTGATCCCATTCCGCAGGAGCTCGCCTCGAGCTGCGCTCTCAATATTTGCTTGCAATTGCGACTTCAATTCTTGGACCTGGTGGGCAACGGAAGCACACAGCTCAGCTGGTGATTCATCGAATTGTTGGTCTTCAGAAAAGTCAATGAGAGCCTCCAGCTCTCCTCTCGCCAACAATAGCTTTTGCCTCCATGACTCGTATCGATTTGTTAGAATGCCTGTGCTGCCCCGGACAGCTAGAAGCCGTTGCTGTTCCGTATCTGCTGACAGCGTATCTCCTAGTGCCTCGATCTGTAATAGATCCAGTCTATTGTTGTAGAATGCTCGACGGGTAAATTCTCCAGGATCAGCATAACGTATGTTATGGGAGTCTCCTTCCAGGTTCGCTTTTGGGATAGCAGCCAACATCGCCTTAACCACGGCGGTTCCGCCATGGACATGGAATTCAAGAACATCCTCCCCTGTAGCAGTTTGCGGCGCTGGAAAATACAAGACTAGTGCACCTGAGTCTAATATTTGAGCATCGGTCCCTATTCTCAATGGCTCATATAGCGTCCTGAGGGTAGCGCAGCGTGGTTTGGGTGGTAGTTTGCCTGGGCACAGTGCTTCATATACTGTCAAGCATGCTGGGCCAGATATCCTAATGATAGCAATAGCAGCTCGTCCTGCTGCAGTTGAGAGCGCGTATATGGTCGGCTCATTGGTCGCTGCAACAGCGAAACCTCGATGTTTCCCCCTCAGGCTCCTCTGGGGTTGAATGGCAGGTGCTTTATTGACTTCCTTCCTAAGCTCACTTCGAGCATGAAAACTTCCAAAGCGTGTCAGAGTCGGAGAATACCGATGAAGACATTTACTTAGTCTGTAAGGCCCGAACTTCTGCCTCATTGCCTAGCTGCTCACATCTTGACTATGGGTCGCAAGAAGTTAGACTTATATGGCCTGTGCGAACGGGGCAGTTTTTCACGAGCCAAGGCTTGGCATAGAACTACCTGCGCTGAATTTTGATAGCGAGTTCTCAGCTCAAAAAATCCCAACAAAATCCTGCGTCGATATTGCAAACCTCGTCATGTCTTCAGACGAAATTGTGTGGCAGATTATCAACCAACAATTCTGCTCTTTCAAGCTGAAGACGCCCAAGCAGCAAAACTTCTGTCGGAACGAACACAATGTGACAGGCTTGTGCAACAGGTACCTCATCATTTGGCTTGCTCTAAGAAGACACCTGGCTAACGCAGTCATCTTGTAGGCAGTCATGCCCACTCGCCAACTCTCGCTATGCCACGATTCGCTCCGACCCCGCCACTGGGACCCTCTACCTTTACATGAAGACCATCGAACGCTCTCACACTCCCTCCAAATTATGGGAGAGGATAAAGCTGTCCCAAAACTATACCGCCGCCCTTTCTCAGGTGAGCTGGTTTCTTCCCTTATCTAATCCTGGTTGTTGACTTTGTATTTCCAACAGATTGACTCACGCCTGATTTACTGGCCGAAATTCCTTATACACAAATGCAAACAACGCCTTACTCGTCTTACACAAGTCGCCATCCGCACGCGGCGGCTCGCTAAAGAAGAATTGCGGTTAGGCGAGAAGGTGGTACCGAAGTTGGCACCGAAGGTGCGTAGGAGGGAGGCTACGAAAGAGAGAAAGGCCGAGGCGGCGGCGAAGGTAGAGAGGGCAATCGAGAGGGAGTTGTTGGAAAGATTACGAAGCGGCGCTTACGGTGATCGACCATTGAATGTAGAAGAAGGCGTGTGGAAGAAAGTCCTGAAGGGTCTTGAGAGAGGTGGCGAGGGGGAGAGAGATCGAGATCTTGATGAGGGTGTGGAAGTGGAAGTGGAAGAGGAACTGAGGGAGGAGTATGAGATGGAAGAGGAAGGGGTGGGGGCAGTGGAATATGTCAGTGATTTGGATGAAGAGGAGGATGAAGAGCTGGAGGATCTCGAGGAATGGTTAGGTGGAGAGAGTGGGGAAGGAGAGGACGGGAGCGATGAAGACGAGGATGGGGATGTTGGTGATAGCGAGCAGAGTGAGGAAGCATCAGAGAAACCGGCAGCTGGTGGCAAGAGGAAGCGTGGGCCACCTCCAGCGCCAGCCCGGAAGACGAAGCCAAGGCTGGAGATTGAGTACGAACAGGAGCCTGAGGCGCCAATAAGGGAGGCTGTGCTTGCTTGAGTACCTTTTGTCAAGATCATAGCCCTGCACTCCAATTATCTACGAAGGGACGACAACCACGATAGCTTTGCCCAAACCGAGAATCTGCAATGTAATCAGAAGTACCAGAAAGCTTCATGGTACACCGTCCAGCAATGATTGTAGAGAGATGGCTCCGTACTGATTAACCAACTTCTTGATAACTTACAAAAGCTCAGATGCCCTCACTAATCCTCCCAAAATCCCCAGTCCCGATTGCCTCGCATTTGCTGTCGCCATAGCCTTCAATCGCTTCAGTCTACCCTTACCAGCAATATTGCGCGTCCTGGACTGATCTCAAATCCTTGTGGTCCAGACCGGAATAGAAGCAAGTCAAGGGAGAGTTACGAGAAGGGTAGCAGCGAGTGATGGCTAAGGGTCTTTCTTAGAAGCCTATAATCTTGAATACGAATGTGAGATGAACGCAGACTTTTGACGATATAGCGATTGACTCAGACGAGATAAGAATTTTGGTTGAGAGGAACCACGTGGAAAGTGGAGTTGGAATAGAGTTGCGTTGAAAAGCATCCGATGTTCAACAATTATTCACCATTGCCCTCGTCTCGAGTTCTGTCAATCGGTGCAACCTCAATTGCATGACCTACCATCACTTCCATACACCAAGTTGGAGTATCTACCTTCACTTCCACTGTCACACCCTACCCCTGAAGGCTCCTTCAGGATCACAATCTTCACCTTCGTGGAGTCAAATCCGGTACTTGCAATATGGAAACCAATCCTTCAGGACCAGGACACATGACCGCTTGTATCGCGGGTCAGAGCTCGGAATGGTGGTGTGGTGCTCAACGGATGGTTTACCAGGAATGGCTCAGGGTGGATGGCGACATGAAGAGACAAGCGGATGCTTCGCATCAAGGCAATAAAGAGGGGACGGGTGGGGACATATGCCATAGAGATTTCTTTATCGAATTCGAACTGATACAGAACAGGCTCTGACAACACCGTATACATTGTGGCAGCAATAGCCATGGTGGCCGCTTTAACGATCTTGTGTCTTCTGGTCATTGCTGTACAATTGGTCACCAAGCGAAGGAAGGAGAGAAGGAGATTGTCATATTCTCAGCGAAGGGACGATTATACGGACGATGTCGAATATGCGCTACGAGGTGAACGTGAAGAAAGAGAGAGAGGGCATGCGCCATCGATTGAATAGAAGAGAGAATTGCTACATGGGAGATGACCATGCCTAATTTGTGTCGCATAAGTGGTATCCTTACGGAGTAAGAAGCATGACTCCGTTGTTATGCCATATATGTTGACATCAGCTCACCAGCCACAAAGGATTTTGGCTTTTTCGAAGCATAATGTGGAAGGGAATCCTTCATGCGGCGCGATGATGCAACCTCATAACCTTATCAATCTGTGGAGAAAACATGTTGCTATGGGGTTTATATGTATGGAGTTTATGTGTATCACTACCAACGGTGAAGTTCGGCGAGGACGAGGAACTGGATGTTCGGAGGTAGCTGAACATCGTCATAGTATACTATGTATAGCTTCGTCTGCCAACATACGGAAGAGGGTCAACATTTCCAATTTCGCCACAATCAACGCCTTCTGGGATGTTAGCCTGGTCGAGTGGGGAAATGTTTCATGGTTTGGGGCAGATCGCCATGGTACTATTACGTTAGTGATGCCGTATTCCGCAGAATCGCATAGAATACTGTTCACTCCAGAAGTCGAATTCCAGTTCATCGCAGAGGAAGCAGAACATTGCTGACGCATAGCCGTTGCTCAGCTCGGCGCGACATGTACTTACTTTAGTAGGTGCAAGGAAGCTTGTCTCGTGCCCAGCTGAAGAAGGGGTGCTTCTACTACTACTAGCAGTCAGTAGTGTCGTAGTAGTACTGCGTCAAAGCCGCCTGCTACGGAGCCCCTGCTGCGGGCATATCCGTACCTGTAGATCTAGACCAAGGAAAGATGGCAATTACCCCTGCCAAACGGCATCATTTCCCCAAGCTCGTCCCGGAAACCTGCTTTTGTCCCAAAGCAATCAATCCTGACCCTCGCGGCTGCCCAATGCATTGGCCCTGAGGTTGCCAAGCCAGCGCATTGATTCCTTAGCGCCATCTCATCTTAATTCACCCTCTCTCCCTCTGAAAGCTGGTGCGCCACTGTTGCCTCTCGATGCGAAAACACACATCGCGCTAAGGCCGACTAGCTTCAACCGAAGGCCTGATTTCTACACGATAATTTCCTTTCCTTCTCCCCCATCACAATCGTTCATCTTCCCCTTTCTCGCTCTCCATCACCTGCATCCTACAGTATCGATCCATCATCTTGTCCTCACGTCGAACAGCTTCTAAGTGTCGCAAAGACAACGCATCTACACTTACGTTAAGTCAACATCTCAAGCACACAACTTTCACAATGCAGCTCTTCTTCCTCACTGCCGCGCTGTTCGCCGGCCTAGGTCTGGCTCAGGACCTCAGCGCCCTCAATGGCCTGCCTCAGTGCGGTGTACGTCCTCAATTCATGCCATCGTTCGTCGCCAATGCCATCGACTGACCTGCATCCACAGAAAACATGCATCAACAACATGCTGAACAAGGCCCAGAGTTTGGGCTGCCCCAACAACAACGTCACCTGCCTGTGCTCCAATATGGACTTTGGTAACGGTGTCCGGGACTGCTCTTCTCAATCATGCCCCAGCGGTACCGATACCGGCTCTATCGTCTCGGTCGGTAACTCTTTCTGCTCAAGTAAGTTACCCTTTTGAGTCTTTGCTTTAGTATTACTGACTGAGGACACAGATGCTGTCTCGGCGATGAGTGGCGGCTCCACTGCAACCGTCTCCGCAACAGTTGCTAGCGGTACTGCAACCGTCACATCTGCTGTCGCGACCACAACTGGCGCATCGTCGACGATGGGCGGCATGATGGGTGGCATGAACTCAACTGGTTCAGCCAACTCACCTGGCCCCACCGGCGGCTCAAGCTCTGGCAACTCGACCATGTCTGGCAGCTCTTCAGGCGGTAACGGTACATCGAACGGGACACTTGTCGGCGGAACAGTTTTCACAACCACCGACAGCTCGGGCAGCACCATCGCATCTACCGTGAGTCTCCTGCTAATGGCTTTACTTTTCCTTGTACTTACATTCTTTTAGACTGGCGGCTCGACGGTTACCTCCAGTGCCGCGGCAAGCACATCCAAAAGCAGCAGCGACACTTCTTCGTCCGCCGGAGCCACAGGAGGCTCAGGAGGGAGCGGTACCAGCTCGTCCGGCAAGAGCGAAGCCACCCAAATGGCAGTCGCTGGCTTCGCTGGTCTCGCCGGTATGGCCGCCATGGTCCTCCTGTAATCAGCATCGAAAGAGCCGCAATGCGTGCCTTTCACGGCTTGGAAAAAGTCATGGTCCCTCGTGCCTTAGACTGTTTGATACCCTCTAATCGTTTCATGTCGCTCACGCTTGGTTATGAGAATACCCTGGTTGTTGCCGAGGAGGTCGAGAGGCTGGGTGGTTTGTACATTCGAGCGTTTCGCGATGAGCTCGAGCTACCGACGGAAGTGAGCGTTACCTACCTAATATTCCTGTACAAAGTGGGCTTTGGCGGTACCTAGAACCGAATAAAATGCATTGCATCAAACGAACTGTCGCATGGTCACGCAGGCTGCTGATGTATTTGCTTATACTCTTTTGATGCGTGAAGGTCACCAGGAATTCCGCCTTAGCTTACATTCCTTTCCATTCCTTTCCTCGAGTTTCAGGCCAATCACAACATACCGTACCTTGGGCCAAATATACCGACCCAATTTTCAAATTGCAACCCTTTTCATGATTGTTCTGACCCGACACGCGTACCCCTTTCCAAAACCTCCACGCGTAATCTCATTTCGCTCCATTTGTATACCACCACGAATTCAAAACATAGCCATATGATACGGAGTAGGGAGTACGACAGCTCATCTGCTAAGCCTCGTGCCAGCACCCTCTCTGTTATGGGTCACGTACTCTTACAGATCCGATGGGTCTTTGATTTATCCCATTTTTTTGGACTTGATTTTATTTTAATTGATTTTATTTGATGGATGGGCTGGATGGGCTGGATGGGTTTTGATTGGTGTTGGGTGTTGGGAACATGGGAGTGGTGTTGTTTTGTTTTGGGGAGGGTTGGGTTGATTGGTGTGCTATTTTAGGTGGATAGATGGATAGATGGATGGATGGAACGGATACATAGTACAGATATACATTTGATATATCTATTTATTACTGCTATGTTTTCCAAGTATGGATGGTAGGCTTGAGAGAGTGATGTAGGGTTTGGAGTTGGGTTTGAGTTTGAGTATGGATGGGAGGTTTGAGAGATGGTAGGCTTGAGAGATGGGAGGCTTGTGGGAGGCTTGAGAGCGTGATGTAGGGGGGGGGAGGGGTAAGGGGGTTAAGGGAAGGTGTCTGTTGGGTGCTTGGGTTTTTTTTGTCGGGGGGGATTGGGAGTGGTGTTGTTGGGGTTTTGGAGATGGGTGGTGATGGGGATGGGGATGGGGGTGGGGGTTTTTGGGGAGGATGTGGGTTTGGGGTTTTTGGAGATGGGTTGGGGTTGGGGTGATATGGGTTTTGGATGAGGGTGAAGGTTGGGATTGGGATGGGGATGGTTTGGGATTGGGATGGGGGAGAGATGGGTATGGGTATGGGTATGGGTTAAGTATTGAGTATGGTGAACTAAGATACGGACGGGGATTGGAGGCTGCAATAAGTGATGGATGGTTTTTGCAGTGGAAGAGGTGTTTTTTTGAGTGCTTGGATTCGTCAGGGCTGGGATTCTGGGAGGTATGTGATGGGAGTTGGATGGAAAGATGATAGGTTGGTTAGGTCGTTGGGTTGGATAGAGGGTTGATTAGATACTTTAACGTAGGTCTGAGGAGGTATTGGTGGGCGCGGTTGGCTTTTGGAGATGGATACTGGGTGCTGAGGGGGGGGGATCTCGTGATTTATGAGTCTCGTAGGATGTGTTTGATGCGTTATTTTGATACGGGGAGAGATATGTTGTGGTTATGCGTGTGCGTATCACGTTGCGCGAGACTGTACGCTGAGATGGGCTGGGCTGAATGGTGTTTTTGCTCTGTCGTTCTCTTCTGTAGAAGCCTGCCTTTTCCTGAGATGAACATCAAGGGTTTGTAAAGACGTGATATTCTTCACCCTTCGAATGCCGTTCGAGCCCATTACGTCCATTATCTGGAACGCATCGGATCGGTGTCATTCTCGGCAGCTGTATGCCCGTTGACAGACGCGAGACCTTGAGCTCGCCGGTCGTTCAAGACGTGGCGCCGAGTTCTGCGCCGTCGGACAGCGTGCCTCGCGATTTCTGAGGATCTGCGAGCATTGCGCGGCCTCGATGCCGCTTCGCAAACGGTTGGATCATTCACCACCGATACGAGCTGTAGCACCCCAGTGACATCCGGAGCGATCACGATCGCCTTTCGATGTCTTGTCTACCGTATTCGGTAGCACCCTCCCCACTTCTATCGCCGTCATCTCCTCTCCCTACCCCTTGCATCGTCCTCTTCATCACTACTATCCCTGAAACCCCTCTCCAACTCATGACTCAACCTCCTCTCGTTGCCTCTACCATCCTCCACCATCCTCCCAATAGTATCTTGTCGAGATATCGCGTCGGAGGAGATATCCGCGAAGCCTTCTTCTAGTTCTTCATCGCCAAGCAGACTCTCCGCTCCGTTTGCGCTATCTCGCCGTCTGCCTAGAAGGTTGTTCATACGGTACAAGAGGCCGTGCGCAAAGGCGTTGGAGTCGGGTGATGAAGGAAGGACGGTATAGGTGGAGTAAGAGCGGAAGCGACGGTAGTAGGGGAGAAGAAGGTAGGTTGTTAGTATGTAAAGGAGGAAGGCGAAGAGGGGTGGGAGCATGAGGGTCTGAGAGCGTTTAGCTAGATTATGTCAGTTGTAAGAGTAATTGCTGTACCTTCCAAAAGCTGGATCCTCCTGCAGCCATGGCCGATGCGAGTTACGTTGCGGGAGGCGCGTTGCTGCTGCAGTGGTTTTGCAGATTGGGCCGGTAGACGTAGGCAGGTCGTACTTGCGAGGTCAAAGCATCCTCGCCGTCGAGGTTGAGGCAGTCATGAGAGTGGACTTTGTCTGTAACGATGCTGAGAAAGCCTGCTTACAGGAGCTGTGAGATGCTACTTTAATGTTGAACCAATTATCGACATTGATGATAGATGACCATGTGCTAGAAGAAGACCCCTGTCTTTCAAATTCCGCTTGTGTTTGTTGCGCTAGTGGGATTCCCCTTTGCGGCAACGAAAGACCGGGCACCCTCCTCGGACATCGACTCTGAGGGGAACGACAGCATCTGAAACGCTACACCACGGAATCTACGATAATTGACTGAAGCAATTCTGCGGAGACTTCTTGCCCTTCCTTCAGATCATCCTCGATCCTCTGAGATCTACAGCGGTACAAAGAGACTTGCAAAACAACAAACGCACATGGCCAACTGTCTTACGGCTGGCTGACAATAATGATGACAGCTCTTCGCTATCCACGACCGCAAAACCCTCATTTTTCTCTCATTCTCTAAACGGTCGTTACGAAGGCCACTCGGCTGGAGCTGGGGCGATCTCTACGGTGCTGCAGAGTCGAAGAGGGATAGTGACCACAAATGCCTTCAACAACCATAGCGGCTGATAGCAAGTCCCGCCAGTCCTCAGGGGGAAGGTCATTTTTCGGGCGGAAGATACACAAAGAGAGATCGCAGGATCTATATAGTCCAGATGATGGAGGTTCGGTGTTGGACGTGCCCAGCGCTTCGAACAGCGCCAACGGGTCACGCTCCTCGAGATATTCGCACAAGTCTCAACAACCGTCCGAAGATGCAGGTGTTGATGGAGATAATATGGGACTTTCAATGACCGCTGGCGTCATTACATCAATCCCGTATGATAGCACGGCCTCGGACGGCAGGACACCCATACCTGTGGACTACCTGCCTAAGAACGAGAAGGGTCGGTCTCAGAAAGAGCCCTTACCACATCATTTGGGCAAGAATGGGAAAGATTTCCATCAATATCCGGCATGGTATCCAGGAAAAGTGGAGGATACGCCCTCCCTCACAGGCCCTCGACCTCCGCCCCACTCACAGTCCCAACCATCACTCACCCCTCTCACAGCAAAGCTTCCTGCGCGCGACAGCAGTCGGAAGCCCTTACCGACGAGCGATGCTGCAAGCCTTCACAATGACTCCCATGGCACTTATAATTCTACTTCTACAAATGACACATCCTCCAATCACCGGAAATCTTTCGACCAAATGAGTGTGCTATCCGCCACATCATCCACCACATGGGGTTCCAGCATCTTCTCGTCTGACAATTCTTCGCGAACAGCGGTACATGCTGAAAGGCCAAGCACGTCGACACGAAGCTCGCACCATCCAAGTGTATGGGCGCCGCAGCAAGCTTCGGGTCTCGCTTCGACAACTTCGTTCAGCCCGAATGAATTCCACTTCCCAAGACCATCTGATGATCGAGTCGTCGAGGCTCAATTCCTGGACATGATGAATAAGCGGAATTGGCAAGCAATGCCCGAGCAAGCAAAACGGCAGATGATGGCATACCCTACTAGCAAGAAATGGCAACTCGTTCACCAGGACAAGTTGGTTGAATGGCAGGGGGAGCAGAAGAGAAGGACTCAGGCGCGGCAGACCGTCTTTAGCCTTGATGGCACTCAAGGGGTCATGACCCGAGCCGATGAAGAGGGGAGTCCCGAATGGTATGTTAAGCGAGTGATGAACGATTCAATAACGGCAAAGCAATTGGGAAGCTTGAGCGTAAGCTTGAGGACACAACCGATCAGCTGGGTCAAATCATTCGTCGAAGCACAGGGCCAGGTAGCTCTGACCAACGTTCTTGGGAAGATCAACCGACGTCAAGGGCAAGGTCCTGCACCTGCTTCGGGCTCGACAAGCGACAAAGACCTCGACCGCGAATACGATATTATCAAATGTCTGAAAGCACTAATGAACAACAAATACGGCGCCGACGATGCCTTGGATCATCAGCAGGTCGTCATTGCGCTGGCTACCTCTCTGACATCGCCGCGCTTGACCACGAGGAAACTCGTGAGCGAAGTGCTAACATTCTTATGTCATTGGGCGGAGGGCGAGGGGCACCTCAAGGTGCTCCAAGCTATGGATTACGTTAAGAGCCATCAAGGCGAAAATGGACGCTTCGATGCCTGGATGCGAATAGTGGAAGTCACAGTAGATGGTCGAGGCAAGATGGGTAGTCTCGTAGGTGCCAGTGAGGAGCTTCGAAGCGGAGGCATTGGGATGGAGAATCTTCTTATGGAATATGCTCTGACTACGCTTTTCCTGATCAACATGGTCATCGATGCGCCAGAGCGAGACTTGCAGCTACGATGCCATATTCGAGCCCAGTTTACATCGTGCGGCATCAAGAGGATACTGAACAAGATGGAAGATTTCCAATACGAAGCCATAGACAAGCAGGTGGAGCGATACCGCGATAATGAGGCTATTGACTACGAAGACCTTCTCCAACGCGAGAATAGCAGCATGAAGGATAGCATAGAGACCGAGGTCAAGGACATGCAGGATCCGGCGCAGATCGTGGATGCAATACAGACAAAGGTACAAGGGACCCGAGCACAGGACTACTTTCTCTCCGCTATGCAGCATATGCTGCTGATCCGAGATAACGATGGAGAAGATCGACTGCGAATGTTTCGATTGGTGGATGCTATGCTTAGCTATGTTGCCATGGACAGGAGATTGCCGGATATGGATCTCAAGCAGAGTCTCAACTTTTCTGTTCAGAGCCTACTGGACAGGCTCCATACAGACTCTGAAGCACGGCAGGCTCTGGACGACTCTACGGAGGCGAGGCAGCTCGCCGATTCCGCCATGGCGGAGCGTGATGAGATGAAGGCCAGAATCGATATGGGAGCCGACGGTTTAGTGGCAAAGTTGCAGAAACAGCTCGAGGAGCAAAATCAGGTGATTGAGCTTCAAGGACGCCAGAATGAAGCCTTGAAGGCAGAGCTTGCTGATTTGCAACGCATACGAGGCCAGGAGCTGCAACGGAACGAGCTGGAGACCAGAGAGCTGTACCTAATGCTGCGAGATGCCCAAGATTTCGCGGCTTCTGTTGCGAAGAAAGGGGTCCCAGAAGCTATGGCTTCTACTGATCCGAAGAAAATGCAGGGCATTCTGGATCGCGAGGGTCTTATGAATCGACTCGAGGTGCAGCTTGAGCGAGCTAAAACACAATGTAAGCTCGAAGGCAAGGTCTGGCAACAGGCTGGTCCATCTGATAGACTGCGTGAATTGCGTCAACAGATGGACGGTGGCACACCAGGGCTTGCGGAAGAAGACTTCTCCACCAAGATATCGAGACAATTGAATTCCGGGCCTCTGGCAATGACCTCTCGCAGCAAGATGTTCAAGGGTCCAAGGCGCGCTGCTGCAGATGCGCTGGCTGCGAACGGAGACGAGGCGTACCGAATGGAGGACGAAGGGGGAGATGGGCTTATCAATGGGAAGCCTAGAATCATCGAGATGAAACCGCCGCAACTGAGTACGAAGCAAGCCACAGGCCTACTCGGCGAGATTGCCGCAAAAGTCACACGGTATGATGCTAGTGAAGACGAAGATGTTGAAGGCGACGGTGTTACCACGGGAACTTCACACCCAAGTCTGGAATCAGACCAGCCCAAGACTCCGATCGACGAGGTCGCTCCGAAACCAGAAGAGTTCAAGGGAATGCCACCTCCTTCATTACCTACCAAGAGCATTATGCCTGGCTTCGAAATGGGGCCACCTCCTCCGCCCCCTCCCCCACCGCCTCCGATGTCCCCCATGATGCCCCCTCCTATGCCTTCTCCGTCAATGCCAGGCTTTGCTTCTAGCGGTCCTCCTCCTCCACCACCTCCTCCTATGCCAGGCACTCCCGGAACTGCTGTTTCATCCACTCATACGTCAATGGGCCCGCCTCCGCCTCCTCCACCTCCAGGTGCACCTCCGTTACCTAGTCCTCATAAGGGCGGCTTTCTTCCTCACCAACACTACAACCCAGCACCTGGCATTGGCCTCCCTTATATTCGGCCAAAGAAGAAGCTCAAAGCTCTCCATTGGGACAAAGTTGATGCGCCCGAAGTCACAGTTTGGGCGGCGTACGATCCTACTCAGCAAGCCAAAGAGGAGAAGTATATGGAACTTTCCAAGAGGGGTGTTCTTGACGAAGTTGAGAAGCTGTTCATGGCTAAAGAAATCAAGAAAATAGGCGCCGCTAGTGGTAAGAAATCGGACAAGAAGCAGATTATCTCCAGCGATTTACGGCAGAAATTCCTGATCTCAATGTCCAAATTCTCTGCCCAATCTGCAGACGAAGTCGTTCGCATGATCATTCACTGCGACAAAGATATGCTGGACAATCATGTAGTCATGGACTTTTTGCAACGAGAAGATCTGTGCGTTGTGCCTGACAACACAGCGAAACTCATGGCTCCGTATAGCAAAGACTGGACAGGCCCTGACGCGCTTCATGCTCATAGGGAGCAAGATCCTAGCGAGCTCACGCGAGAAGACCAGATATATCTTGCTACTGCATTCGAGCTCAATCATTACTGGAAATCAAGAATGCGAGCTTTGATGCTCACGCGAACCTTTGAAAACGACTATGACGAAATATCGAAGCATCTCAAGGAGGTCGTTACTGTTTCAGAATCACTACGAGACTCAGTGGCACTAATGAATATCCTTGGTCTGATTTTGGATATTGGGAACTACATGAACGACTCGAACAAGCAAGCCACCGGTTTCAAGCTCAGCTCGCTAGCGCGTCTTGGTATGGTCAAAGACGAGAAGAATGAGTCTACTTTCGCAGATCTCGTTGAGCGGATTGTGAGAAACCAGTATCCGGAGTGGGAAGGCTTTGTTGATGACATTGGCGGGGTTGTGACGGTCCAGAAACTCAACGTTGAACAGCTTCGTGTGGATGCTAAAAAGTATATCGATAATATCAAGAATGTCCAAATGTCGCTCGATTCTGGCAACCTCAGTGACAGCAAGAAGTTCCACCCTCAAGACCGCGTCAGCCAAGTGGTGCAGAGGTCCATGAAGGATGCCAGGCGGAAAGCAGAGCAGATGCAGTTGTTCCTTGAGGAAATGAACAGAACCTACGACGATATCATGACGTTCTATGGCGAGGACAGCGCAGATGAGAATGCACGGAGGGACTTTTTTGCCAAGCTGGCTAGCTTCGTCACGGAGTGGAAGGTAGGACCCCAATGAATGCAATTTACCATCCCCAATGAATGCAATTTACCATCCCCAATGCTAACATTGTCATTAGCGCTCCAAAGAGAAGAACATGACTATAGAAGAGACACGCCGGCGCAACGATGCATCTATGGCTCGCAAGCGTGCGAACGCCAAAGCGATCAATCCTGCTGCCGCCAATTCTGGAATTGCAACTTCAGACAGTCCGTTGTCACCATCCTCGACTGGCGCAATGGACTCCCTTCTAGAGAAATTGCGAGCTGCTGCTCCCCAAGCCAGGGATCAGCGCGACAGGAGGCGAAGAGCCAGATTGAAGGACCGCCACCAAGTCCGCGTCGCCAGTGGCCAGACTATCCCTGATATCGGCGACTTGGCAAAGAATGGCAGCGAGGACGAAGACACGAACAGAAGCCTTCTTAGCCCGACAGCCGAGACGAACGGCGAAGCATCTAGCGATAGGATGGACCCCATCAGCGAAGGCGAAGACGTGGCCGAGCGCGCAGCAAGCTTACTGCAAGGTCTACGCGGAGACGGTAGTGGCGAGAATTCTCGTCCACAGAGCAGAGATGGCAGCTTGCGTGTTCGTAGGCGGAGAGAGAGTGCTGATGATGAGCGGAAGAACCGACGACGACGAAGGGCAAGGGAAAGCTCAAGCACGACTGGTGATGAAGGGGAGCTCCTTAGCCCGAGGCGGGAGGCGGATCCTATGCCTGAGATTAGGGAGCCGGATGAGGAAGATGGTGGCAATGAGGACGAAGGCGAGAATCAGGGAACACCGCCGCCGACGACTGTGGTGGTACCGCCTAGCCCTGAAGGCACATTAGAAAGACCGGTCGTACTTGATGATTAGAAACGATCGACGTAGGAGGCGAGTGTAGGCCAGGGGAGGAAGGTTTGATGCTGTTAATATTCATTTCTTTCAACTTCGGGGATGGGTCGGCTTCATGTACAGGATACTGCTGGTTTAATACCCCCGTTTCGTTTACCTTCGATGATCGTGTTTTCATGCTTGCAGCGAGCGTGGCATAGCAGTGCGCTTCAGCGATTCGACACTTAGAGGCTGGCGTTTTAGAGACGGGGAGACGGAAGGTCAGATGCTGACTTTGGGCACTTGGATCTAGAGTGCTGGAGTCGTTGTTGCCGATAGCTTCATACATTCAATGAGGGGTTCTCTTTCTGTCTGAGAAGATCGGATATGTGTACATTGTGGTCTTATATTATGCAGACCCTCGAGCGAGTGGAAGGGAAACAGAGCATATGCTGCTAACCTGAAGGGGCTAAGCTGCTAGGAATAGCATGCCCAGCTTGTCACATCTAACGACTTTCCCTCATCCAACATTCTTTCTTTCGAATCTCTGGGACAGCCGTAGGAAGATTTTTAAAAGTCGCAGTATGGATGGTTTCATTGAGCGAGAACATGGAAGATGAAGTCCATGATGAGCTTGCCGACCATGCTTTTCAGAAGCCATGTTGAATGTCTTCTGCAAGGCGTTTACAGCTCTTTTTCTTCCTTTTTGTTTGTCGATGTTAGAAGGAGTGATACTATACTTCCAACACGATGATGATCGACGAGTTGGATCGACGAGTTGTGTTCCTCACCTCCATTATCGCGCCAATTCTTACGAGTTATGGTCTCGCGGACATCTTGCGGCCAGAACGAGGTGCTAGCGGTACGACGAGATCAATCTAGATGGCTTTGGTAATTCTTTCATTCACTTTCGGCATGAGGCGCTAAGACACGGTTGTAAGATCACCTTCAACACTTGTGAGGTTTAGATGAGTCGAACATTGCTTTCACCTCTCTTTTACTCTCACGCTTTCAGACAAACATGATGGGTTATGACAATACCAATACACCCTCATCCTATAACTCGCATTAATATCTACATCGACGTCTTCGATTCGGGTATATCTTCATTCTTCTACCAGTCGCATCTCTCAGTTGCTACGCTATCAAGTTGTGCAGTTCTCTCTAGTGAGTCCTAAGCATCTGGGAGACTAAGTTGTGTCATGCACCCCAGCTAAAATTAATATAAGACCATGATGCCTACCGCTAAGGAGAACGCTTACGACAAGCTCAAGAAGAGTGAGCTGAAAGCGCTCCTTCTTCAACGTGATCAAATTATCACGAGCCTGCAGAGCACTCTGACAGCACGTGTGACAAACTCATATCATGCCCATACAGTCGTCCAAGACGATGTTTTGGACTTCTTGGCTTTTCCTGGGGAGGTTCGGAATGAGATATACAAACTCGTTGCAGACTACATTATCCAGAGAGATGATTCTCGAGCATGCGCATTGGCCTGCTCCGACAAACATTGGGATCAGGCGAAAGATAAACGCCTTGCTTACTGGAACAACCCGCATTTGACAATCATTCAGCCCGGCTTATTCATGGCTTGCCGGCAAACCCGTACCGAGGGTCTTCCCTTCATTTACCAAAGGCGCGTATTTTACCTGCCTCTGAGTTACGGAAAGCGCATCCTCGATCTGCGTTGCACGCAGGCCGGCTTCTCCCGTTGGTTTCACGCGATTGGCGTCCTTGGGCACCAAAATATACGTCATCTGACCCTTCGCAACACTGGCAAATTAAGAGCTATTGATTCCATCGAACGAATTCATCGCAAACTCTCTGAGGAGGCGACCGTGGTGTATGAAGCTCACACCCGCTCATTTGCCAGGACGCTGTGGAAGATTGGGGCCAGATACAAAGCCAAAAATGTGGAGAAGATTCCCTCTTTCTGGTGCGATCGGTATAACAATAATCTCAACCTCTCAAACTTTAACCGGATGCCTCAATTTGCAGGCGTTGATGTATTTAGACTTGTATTCGAGACTGGACGTGGCTGGTTTGGCATGGCGCAGGTTGATAGGGCGCAGCTTTGGTGGAAGAGAGATCAGCGCATCGAGGATCGGATTCGGGCATGGGGCGATGAGGCGTTCTGGGTTGCCCTGATCAAGAAGAGAGATAAAATAGTGGATATCTTCGAAACGTCCGAATCGGAGGCCTTGGACGTGCGAAGGAGTGAAGATTACATCAAGGAAGAGGATAGTGAGCTAGGCGAGGATTACACCGTGTGACGGATCAGTTGTGGGAAAGCAGGGTGAGTTTGTGGAAAGGGACTCAAATTCCATCAGTCTGCATCCGTGGTATCTACAACAGAGGTACAGTTGAGGTTGCTCCTCGCTTTTCGATAAAGCGTTGGCTCGAAGAGTGAGCGATGTATGTGGTGGTTAGAACTAAATCCCTTACCGCTTGTGATATACAGTTCACAATGCACATTCACCATTCCCAAACATCCAACCCAGCCATCCAACCTAACTATCCACCACACTTCCCACTCCCCATCACCTCATTACCCACGTCCTCGCCCTTCATCTACAGCACACCTACCATATTTACCGCATTCGCTACAGATCTTCCACATCCCTTGTTGGTAAGTGGAATCAGTGCTGTTCGAGTCTTCGGCTTTTATCGTTAGCGTTAGCGCTATGTTGTAGATTAGATGCAATTGGTGCTACGTATCGATCTTTTGCCTCCTACCTGCAAGTCTTTCATCCTCCTCAATATTTACTTCTTCGGTTGCCTATCAGTCTTGACGAGTTCTGGAATAGAGGCTAATCCTTTGTTTGCCGTGACGATGGTTGGTATGTCGAAAGGGTCTGCAGCTGCCCCTACTTTGTCGACGTTTTAACCCTCTATGTGAAGAAGAACAATCTCTAAGTCCTCCTGTTTTCATCTTTGAGATTTGTTGTTGGGGCAGCTTCCTTTCATACGTCACCAACACAACCTCCTTGTTCCAAGTTATTCTCCAAGAGGGATTTCCCATGCTCTCGATGCTTGGAACGATGTCGTACAAGCTCCGTGTTCCATCTTTTCAGAAACATCAGCATTCTGATTTGATACATTATGGGGTCTCGTCCTGGTACATGGTGTTCAGAAGACAAGGATCATCGTCATGGAAATTCTCTGCCATTGAAGAATTGGCCTGCTCTGCCGGTACTACGAGGTCGATACGTCTTACAGGCTGTTATTTGCTGGCAGGCAATTCTACGCTGGAGAAAAGAGAACAGAATCTCAAGGGCGAAATATCATCCATGTTATGTTTTGATCAGAGTGAAAGTACAGGAGAGGAGAGGATGATGGGATAGAAACCATGCATGTAAGAAAGCACAGCCAGAGCAAGATCGTACAGAATTGGTCTGCTCTCGACTCGCTTGCTTGCCACAGATCAATCCGTCTAAATAATGAGACTCCGGTGCCCCGGAAACCACTCCGGAGTATTTACTTTCAGGAAGATTTAACTAAGAATCAAGGAACAGGCACAAAGTCCGCCGACGGCCCGCAGTGAAGCCTACTAAAGTAGAGGGCCGAGTCGAATGGAAATCTGGATTGTCGATGAAGCTGGAGCATAGGAGATTATGGATGGGAATGGGAATGGGCAAAGGAACCCCGCAACAGCCAACGGAGCCTCAGCTGGTCCCCGCACTCCTTGCCCTTTTTTGGACGTGAGGCGTGGACGGGCTTGCCGGTAGGTTCAGCTCAGACATCTGATTGACGTAAAAAGCAAAGAGATTTGATTGAAAAGCATCCCCTGAGCTGTTGCGTAGCTTCCATCTTGTCGTGTGGTGCCCCCCACCATTGAACATATAAGGTCTCTTCCTGTCCACCTTCTCCAAGCCTCAAGTATATCAAAGAAGTCGATAATTCCCATCAAAGTACAATCGATACAAAGTTCTTACCGTGCCAATTGCCGTGAGTTGAATGGAGTTGCCAGCCCCTATCTATCTTAAAGCACTGACGTATCCCGCTAGGCCTGGACCCCGCCAAGCAACGGCAACAGCTTCGCTCCTCTCTGTGATAAGTACCTTTCAGAATACCTCCCAGCAGTTTCAACAATTGTCCTTGCTATTCAATCCTACATCAATTCAGAATGGTATTTGCTCGCTCCATCTCTCGCCTCTCGCGCCCTGCCTCCTCGTTGTTGTCGGCGAGGACGGCGTTTTCGGCCCAGCGGGGAGCTTTTGGCGGGGTTCGAACGCTGACTGCAACCTCGCGACTGCAGGTTGGATCCACCACTCTCCAATCCACGTATACCAGACTGACCATGCTCCACAACAGTCGAAAGTACTGCTTGTCCTCTACGATGTAAGCTGCTACCCTTTCTTATGTCGATTGACTCCAATGGTGGTTGTTCAGTGGACAAGCTGATCGGACTGCAAAACAGGGGCATGAGCACGCGAAAGAGGTCCCAGAGCTATTAGGCACAACAGAAAACGAACTAGGTATTCGCAAATGGCTCGAGGATCAAGGACACACTCTGGTCACTACTTCTGACAAGGAGGGTGAAAACTCCAAATTCGACCGGGAGTTGGTCGACGCAGAGGTCATCATTACTACTCCGTGAGTCGACTGAAGTCAAGCATTGGAATTGGAGACAAGAAACCCTTGAAGGACGCGCATAAGTTGAATTCTATGCTAACCAATCCACTCCGCAGCTTCCACCCCGGCTATTTGACCGCCGAACGCCTCGCCAAAGCAAAGAAGCTCAAGATCGCCATCACCGCCGGTATCGGTTCTGACCACGTCGACCTCAACGCAGCCAATGAAACCAATGGTGGCGTTACAGTCATCGAAGTGACCGGCTCCAATGTCGTCTCCGTCGCCGAGCACGTTATCATGACCATCCTGACCCTCGTCCGCAACTTTGTCCCCGCCCACGAGCAGATTCAAGCCGGAGATTGGAACGTTGCTGCAGTCGCGAAGGGCGAGTATGATCTCGAGAATAAGGTGGTCGGAACGGTCGCTGTTGGACGCATTGGCGAGCGTGTGCTGCGCAGACTTAAGCCGTTCGAATGCAAGGAGCTGCTTTACTTCGATTACCAGCCTCTCAAGCCAGAAATTGAGAAGGAGATTGGATGTCGGCGTGTGGACTCGTTGGAGGAGATGCTGGGCCAGTGCGATGTTGTCACAATCAACTGCCCTCTACACGAGAAGACCCAGGGTCTATTCAATAAGGATATGATCGCCAAGATGAAGCCTGGTAAGATCCTCAACTGCGATGATCATCTCGTATACTGACCGGGCTATAGGTGCATGGCTCATCAACACCGCACGTGGCGCCATTGTCGTAAAGGAGGACGTCGCCGCAGCCCTGAAGTCCGGTCATCTCCGTGGCTACGGTGGTGATGTTTGGTTCCCGCAACCAGCTCCCAAAGATCATCCCCTACGCTACGCAAAGAACCCTCAGGGCGGAGGAAACGCCATGGTACCACATATGTCCGGAACATCGCTCGATGCGCAGAAGAGGTATGCGGAGGGGACGAAGAATATCCTCGAATCGTACTTTTCGGGCAGACACGATTACCGACCCCAGGATTTGATTACCAAAAATGGAAGTTATGCCACCAAGGCTTATGGCCAGCGAGAAGGAAAGAAGCACAGGAATGCTTAGATGAATGGATATATAATGTAGGCAGTAGGAAGGAGGAAGATATTGGGGCAGGGGTAAAAAATGTGTAGATACCGTTTGGATGTACTTTGAAACAAGTAACAATTAGTTCTACCAAAGCAGTCAAGCATTAACAGGATACCTGACTTGACTATATTATATCAGGGACTACGGACAAGTAAAACGCAGTCATCTAAGAATAGCCCCATTCTAAAAGTCCGCCAGAGCCCATGTCAAACACAGCATCTACCCCCATCCTCTAATTAACCCATCACCTCCCAACCCACTACTTCCCTCCATCAATCTACAATTCAAAGCCCATGTCCACCAATCAACCCATCCCTCTCCCAAAGCAAAAACAAAAACAAAATGTCCTACCTCAACCGCCTAAACTCCCTCCTCACCTCCACCACCTCCCGCTACGACTCCCTCCGCCGCAACATCCTCTCTTCAAGCTCGGAGGACGATAGCGTACGCCCCTCTCCCCTATTTTCCTCTCCCCCATCCCCTTGCCCCCTTGTTGTCTATATCTCCTTACTCCCAATCCAAACTCCCCCCATTAACACCCCCGCTCCACACACAGTCCATCACCTCCCCCGACTCCACCCACGTCTCCCGCGTCCTGCGCGCATACTACATCGAAAAGTCCCGGCCCTTCCCCAGCTGGCTGGGTCCGGATCCCCGCACCGCAACACCACAATCCACCCAAACCCTCGCCCAGTTCCAAAACCAAGCACAGAGCGGACAGCAGATGCCATTGCAGACGAGTAGGCCTGTGGGGAGTTTACGGCGGGATACGGGTGGTGTGCATGCGGGTGGGGGAGGGGGAGGGAGAGGGGATAGGGGCGGGTTGGGTGAGATATGGAATGAGAGGGATAGGGATCGTCCTAGTTCTGCGGGTGTAGGGGAGTCAGCTGAGGGTG
>JAABUP010000717.1_pt1 | contig 71229 bp, 57 predicted proteins | sample 5559201 | NCBI WGS metagenome assembly JAABUP01 (sample SAMN10711887, study PRJNA513373) | rock metagenome | isolation source: Antarctica rocks | place: Antarctica | reverse complement strand
ACTAGGATGCAGAGTCTGCATCGACAGCATGACTTTTGTGTGGGCTGACTAAGCAGCGTCACGTGACACGGCAAGTTCCGGCGCTAGGTCAGAATAGGACTGAAATCCCCCGCAAAGCCTCCTTATTTCAACACTCCTTCTCAGTTCTAGACAACCTGAATATTCATTCACTAGCCAGTGTAAAGTCCTTCAATCTCACTAAAAAGTGAGCTCAACAGCAAGGTGATGAGAATGTGAAGAAGGCCGCAACAGTGAGGTAAGAAAGTGAGAATGTAAAAGGTGACAAAGAAAAAAAGGTCAACAACAACAAGGTTTGAATGCACATTGAAGACAGGTCATTAATTAAATATAAGACTTGACTGAATAAGAAAACAGCTAAACTTGACAGCAAACAGAGCCTTAGTAAGCTCATCTGCTGCTTGCTTAATGATAGGTACAAATTCAAAGTCAACAAGGTAACAATCAACAGCTTCACAAACAAAGTGATATTGTATGTCAATGTGCTTGATATGAGCATGAAACTCAGGGTTTCTAGCTAGGTTCATAGCTTTGTTGTTGTCAGCTTGAATGACAACAACATTGTTGTCATAAAAATAGCCAATTTCACTAAGAAAATGACGTAGCCAAATGGCTTTCTTCATAGCTTGCATTTTGGTCATGTACTCAGCCTCTGTTAAGAATAGAGTAACAAATTGCTGACATTTAGAACATCAGCTAATAAAACCTTCATATAGAAGAAAGAGATAAGCCTTAGTGAACTTTCTGATGTTGTGACAGCCACCTCAGTCAGCATTGATATAGTTGATGAGGTCATCATCAGTGATGTCATAGATGACATCAAGATTCATAGTGTCAGCAAGATACTTAAAGATTCACTTAACAGTGTTGTAGTGTGACATGTTAGAGTTCTGTGTTACATCCTGATCTGAGATGCCTCAAATATTAGGGCTAAAGGTTTGTGCTTGTTGATATAAAGGTCTCAGTGCGCAGTGTAGAGTAAACCAGTAGTTGGTAACTTGTATTGAGTTGAACACAACCCATTTTCATAGGGGAAATGGTCCTACTATATACTATAGAATTGCCGTACTCACCTTGCTCTTCATAGAGCAATAGAGCTGATAGACCTATCAAAGGTCTATCATCTTGCTGAGCTCACTATAGAGCAATAGACCTGAGCAAGCTTATGTTCAGGTATATGCTTTCCTTGTGTATTCCCTAAAACATACTAGCTGATTACAGTCTGGCTGTAACACAATTTCTTCTCTTTTAGATGCTAGTTCTCTAGTGTCTATATAAGCAAGAGTATAAAGACAGATAGCTTCTTCACTGTCATGTCTTTTCATAAGCAGCACAATTGTCTTTGTCTTGCAAAAATCATTGCAACTTTCAACTTCACTTCTCTCACTGCTTGTGATCACTGCTTCACTGTTCTTTCTTTTTGCATTATCATGACAGATTATGCAAAGTGTGCTGAGTGTACCTGTTGTGGTTGTCTGTGTGTGTCAGTATCATTAGATTCCCTGAATTGTGCTCACCTTTGACTGAAATTTGAACTCAAGGTGGCTATGAATGAGTGTGTAAAACAGGCTGAACATCTTTTCAAGCTGGATGCAAAGGTTCTTCACCTTTTCAAGACTTTGAAACAGAATGAGTCTCACGCAATCGCCAAAGTTCACTGTGTTGCTTTCAAACTGAGCAATGATAACAATGAAACTGAGGACAAGGAAAACTCCTCTGATTCTTCTAATCTTGATTTCTTACTGAAGTCAATGAGTTTTAGCTTCTTTATTGACCTCAGACCTCTCTCTCAAACTGTTGTAGTGTTCTTGCACAGTTGAGTAGGTTCTCTTTGAGTTCTCATGTGTTTTCTGAGGTATTGTATTCTTTTCACTTGATGAGATAGTGGGCTTTCCCGTTAATCATCCGTTTTTTTAAAATGTTCTCAACTTGATACTCCTCATTGAGTTTGACAGATGTTTCAATGATCTGAAGTGATATGAACTGATTGCAACACTGAAGCATGAACGCATGAAATATCAAGTGTATTTGCATTTTATTGAGTAAGTCTAGCTCATAGCTTAATCCCTTTATGTTTCTCTTGATCTCAAACAATTCTATGCTTTTGTTGTTCAACTTCTTGCTTCTTCATTTTACATGAATGTTGTTTGTTCTTAGATAAACTCTCTCTTCAATCACAAAAGGTTTTACCTCTGTTGTTCATTCTTTTTGTTGCTGAATCCTGCTTGTCAGGTCTTTGTGCAACTTCTTGATCTCTGCAATGTTTAGTATTGCTTTCTGACTTTGTGATCTGTGCACTTGTGGTTCTTGTCATATCTTTGAGTTATATTCATAATTTGCTCAAAATGGTGTTTCTTCTGTGGTTTTGTTTTGTGTGTTATTGTATGCAAACTGTGTCGTTGACAACAGTTGTATTCAGTTATTCTGATTCTTATTGATGTAGTGTCTTAAGTATGTTTTGACCGTCTGGTTCATTTGTTTGCTCTGCTCATCTGTCTGTGAGTGGTATGTTGTCAACATCTTTTAATTTATCCTGAGTTCTGCTGTGAGCGTTTCTCAAAACTTGCTCATGAACAGCTTGTCTCTGTCAGTGATAAATTTCTTTGATAGCTCATGATTGTTAATCAACTCTTGCAGTATGGTGTATGTCAATACTGATGCTGTCATGGTTTTCTTAAATGAAATGAACATGGTGTACTTGATTAACCTATTAACTATAGTCAATATACTGTTGAATTTCACTCCTCATGCTGAATCCTTTGATGTCAGTAACTTTGTTATGAAGTTCATAGTAACTGACTCTCATGATGCATTTGGTGTGTCTAGTTGTGTTATTCTGTCATATCTTTTGTCTCTTTGAATCTTGTTCTTGTGACATGAATTGCATCTGATGATGTATTCAGTGATTCAATTTTTAAGGTCGCTGATATTGTGCCTTCTTTGTATGAGATCCTCAGTTCTTTTGACTTCAAGGTGTTCACTGGCTCTGCCGTTGTGACATACTTGTATTAGTTCTTCATCTGTCAAGAAAGTCTGCTTCATCTTGTATGTTGCTGCTAAGCCTTTTGTGAGGATTTCTTTGTCATCTTCACTCAGAATTTTGATGTGAATCTTTTTCACTCCTTTGTGGTCAAGCTGTCTACTCAAAGTGTCTGCTTCACCATTCTCATTACTCTTTTTGTAATGAATCTGAAATTCATAATCAGCTAACTGTTTGGCTCAGCGAACCTGTCATTGATTCAACTGTTTTGTTGTTGCAAAGTTTCTCAGATTCTTATGATTTATGTAGATCTGAATAGACTTCTCAGTACCTGCAAGATAAGGTCTTCAATCTTGCAGTGCTTTCACTATTGCAAGAAGTTCTTTGTCATGAACCTCATATCTTTTCTTCAGTTTTGATAGTTTTCTAAACTGATAGGCTATAAATCTCTGTTGTTCATCCTTGATCTGATACAAGCATGTGCTCACTGTGAAATTTGATGTGTTGGTTTTCAGTATCTTTTTGCATGTTAAATTGAGTATTCTCAGATGTGCTGTTTCACTAAGACTTTTCTTTAATGTGTGAAATGCATTCTTCTGCTTCTTGTTTCAATGTCATTTCTTGTTCTTATGTGTCAGTTGCGTGAGGGGTTCTGCAATTTTTGCATAATTAGGTACAAACTTTTGATAATAGTTCATTAACTCTAGAAAGGCTTGTACTTTCTTGACTCATTTTGACGAAGGCCAGTTCCTGACTGCGTCTGTCTTTTTTGAGTTCTTCTTGATTTGCTCAGGTTGAATAATATAGTTAAGGAATTTGATTTTCTTTGCTTCAAACTTGCTTTTTGACTTCTTCACATACAAAGTCCTTTTATTGAGCTTTTTCAGTACCTTGTGTACATGACTGCAGTGCATCTCAAGGTCATCTGAGTATATCAGAATGTCATTGAGGTATGTGATTGCAAAATCATCAAGGTATTCTCTCAACATGTCATTGATTAACCTTTGAAAGGTGGCGAGGGCGTTCTTGAGCTCAAACAGCATAACAGTGTATTTGTAGTGTTTGTATCTTGTTTGAAACATTGTTTTTCATTCTTTGTCTTCCTTCATTTGTACTCAGTAGTAGGCTTCTTTCAAGTCTAGACTTGTGAACCACTTGACTCTGTCTAATCAGTCTTGCAACTCTTTGATCAATGATAAGAAATAACTGTCTTGTTTAGTTATCTTGTTGAGTTGTCTGTAGTTGACACATAGTCACTTTGTATCATTCTTCTTTGATACAAACAGGATTGAGTATTCTGCTGATGACTTTGATGGTTTGATGAATCCTCTTTTAAGATTCTTGTCAAGGTAAGTTTTAACTTTCTTGAGTTGATCCTCACTCATTGAGTATAGCGGCATTCACTTTGGCTGCTTGTCATTCAATAGCGATATTTCATGATCTCATGACTTATGCTCTGATAAGCTCATTTCTGATTGTTTGAGAATCTCATACACATCTATCATGATGTATAATTCTTTACTGATTCAATTGATTCTTGAGTTCTTTTTGCGTAATCAAAACATTTCTAGTATGGCGTCATACTTGATTGAATTGAGGACATCAAATGTCATCTTCTGTGAATCTTCTAGTATTGTGGCTTCAATGTGAACCTGGTCCGTTATTCATTCAAATTCTTCATTGACCATATACACCTGCATAGGCTTCAGTGCCCGCTGCAGTGTTAGTCTTAGCATTCTTATTGCTTGCTGCAAAATATAGTTGTCAGTTGCTTCTGAGTCTACCATTGCTTGAAGGATTCTATTCTGTTCAACCTGAATGTCAACTCATATCTTATGGTCTTTGCCGTTCTTTTGAGACATTAAAAGCTTCTTGTTCTTTAGTCTCTTTGAGAAAGCTTGCAGTTTTTTGACTGTACTGCGTTGCTTGCTCTTCTTCAGAGGTTCTGAAACCATCTAGGTTCTACTTCTTGCATGATCAGTTGTATGTATTTCTTGCTGTCTTTCTTGATATACTGTTCTGAGTGTAGGTGCGGTTCATACTGATTATATTCTCACTGAATCTGGTTCTGAAGTGCTTTCACTCTATTCAGAAACTCAGGTGGCATGTAGCCTTTTGAAAAGGTTCAACAATCATTATCTGATGTTGAGTACCCTGTGGATAAACGGATCTTGATTTTGTGGCTTTTAGTTTTTCACACAAGTTGTTTTGATACTGAGTTGATTGTTGTTCATACATCTTTCATCAACTTGTTAAGTTTTAAGCATGCTTCTGCTTCTTTTGTTTCTTCTTGTTGCTTCTTAAGGTCATCAACTTTCTTCTTGAGCTCTTTCTGCTGTCTTTTTAGCAGTTGTTGATGCATCTCTCAGCGCTGATTCTCAGAGTGCTCATATTTTGTTTTGAGTCTCATGTCAACTTTTCAGTTGTTGACATCTTTTGAGTTTGCATTCAAATTCAGGGCCATTCAGGTGCTATCACTGTAGTCTTCTTCTATCTGAGTTCTGTGAGTATCAGTTTCTTTGATCTCAGCTTTCTTTAAGATAGTTAATCTCTTCAGTTGACCTGTTGTGTTGTAACTGTTTTGTCTCTTCTTGAGTTTCTGTGAGTATCATTCAGCTCTGTCTTTGCTGCTCATATGTGTTCAGCACATGTTGTTGTAGCAAACTGTTCAGCTCAGAGCGTTGTGCACTACGCATGTATCTGTTGCTGCAACTTCTTTTCTCTTTTGTTGAGTTTTCTTGCAGGTCCTTGCAAGGTGTTCAAGTTTTTCACAGTTATAACATTTGCAAGTCTCTGCTCATCAAGATTGAGACTTATAGAGCTTGCTCATGCACTGTTCTTGCTTTACTCATGACTGTTGCTCATGATGCTTCTCAATCACATTGAGATTCATAGAGTCATCTCTTCTGAGAGTATAATGTCTTTCTCACATCTTTGATGTGTAGTGCTCTGTACGCTTCATCTGTTGTTTTCATTGACAACTGTCAATGTTGATGAAAATATTGATCATATTCTGAAGCTCTTCAGATCAATTCATCCTGACTATCTCATCTTTGATAGTCTCATTGAGTTCTCAGTAGTATTGCAATACTAAAGCGTCATCATCTCAATTCATTAAGGCTGTGATTCACTGAAACTCTGCCGCATACTTGGCTGCTGACTTATTCATTTTTAGAATGTGAAGTCATCTTTTCGCTGCTCATTTTTTGTCAACTATCTTGAAGGCTCTTTGAAGCTCATTCTTGAACTTCTTGTAGTTGTCAAATATGAATTTCTTATCATTCATTTGTTTCTTTGATGTCTTGTCAAAGAACTCATGCAGTTTGAGGTCAACTCAATCAAATGCTGCATTCTTGAGGTATGATACAGTAAACAGGCCTTTGTCCATCTTGAATCTGAACTTTATCTGATTGAATTCAATATATAACTTGAGCTTGATCAAGAAGGCTTGCAGCTTTCCTCTCTTGTCTGTGAATGCATTGAGTGTTGATATCTTAAGTACATCAATCATTTGCTGAAGGCCTTGAAGGTTGACTTGACTTGTCAAAGCTGACTTTTGCGCATTGATTGTCATTCTTATATCATAAGGATGTTCAAAGTGTTACATCCTGATCTGAGATGCCTTGAATATTAAGGCTAAAGATTTGTGCTTGTTGATATAAGAGTCTCAGTGTGCGGTGTAGAGTAAATCAGTAGTTGATAACTTGTATTGAGTTGAACACAACCCATTTCCATAGAGGAAATGGTCCTACTATATACTATAGGATCGCCGTGCTCGCCTTGCTCTTCATAGAGCAATAGAGCTGATAGACCTATCAAAGGTCTATCATCTTGCTGAGCTCACTATAGAGCAATAGACTTGAGTGAGCTTATGTTCAGGTATACGCTTCCCTTGCATATTCTCTAGAACATACTAGCTGGTTACAGTCTGGTCATAACATTCTGAGCAAACTGACTAACAGTAAAGATGACAAAGATGATGTTAGAACATGTCTACAACATAATGTACATTAGTGATCTGACTGCTTTCTGATACCGTTAAATGACAGTGATGTCAGCCTGAGTGGTAGACTTCTTCATGAGTACTGCATCAGAATTCATAAAAGTGTCAACAGAAACAGTCTGCAACTGCTGAAAGGTCTGAAGGACCTTGTTGATGTAAGCTGTTTGAGTAAGACAGATTGTGTGTTCAGTGCAGTTTCATTTCACTTTCATGTCTAGATAGTAGAACATGGGACTGAGATCTGACATCTTGAATGTGTCATTAAGACATTGTTTAACATTCTGAATAGCTGACTTATTCTTTTCAACAAGCAGAAAGTCATCAACATAGACAGTGATGATGACACCATTTCATACAAACATGCTATGATCAAAATCAAGTCAACAGAAATCAAGAGACATGAGAAGATTGTGTAAGGTCTTATACCACAGATGAGATGCTTGCTTCAGGCCATAAAGAACCTTATTCAGCAAAGCAACCTTGTCAAATAGCTCATAGCTGTGAGGTAACTCAACATAAACAACCTGATTGATAAAGCCATAAAGAAATGCAGTAGTGATGTTCATTTGATCCACTTCAAGATCATAATGTGCTGTAAGGGCAAAGAGGGTCTTATACGTCTGCAGCTTGACAACAGACACAAAGATTTGATCATAGTCTATGTCAAACTGCTGTTCATAGCCTTTGACAACTCAGTGAGCCTTATAGTGGCTAACCTGATCATGAGCGTCACACTTGACCTTGTAAACCCAGCATTCTTTAAGAACATGCTGATTTGACAGCACGTTGACAATGTCCCATGTGTTATTATTCTTCAGTAACTGAATTTCATTCTTCATAGTCATCTTTCATTTGTCACACAGAGGTGACTTCACAGTCTGCTTATATGTGATTGATTTGATGATGTTGTCAATAGAAATTGCAGCATATGCATATGAAACATGTGCATCAGACTCATCAACAACTAAGTGACTGTGAAGGTTGTAGTGTAATGCAGCTGAGGCTGAAGGGTTCAATGAATCAAGCTCATCTGAATCAGACAACTTGTCTAGAACTCATGAGTCTGAACTCATGAGTTCAGACTGACAATGTGAAGAGGTAGATGCTTCTTCTAAAACAAAAGAAGATGAAGAATTTGATTGCTGTAATAGTGAGAATCAAAGCAGCAGTGTAGCTGATGCAGACACTCTCTCTGAAATGAAAGAAGATTGTGACAACAAGAATGAGAATGCAGAAGAAAGATCAACAGCATAATTGCTAGTGCTAGTTGTCTTCTTCTTGCTGTGAACCTCTATGTTAACTATGTTTTTATAAGCAGTAATGCCCTCATTAACAAAGCAGTTATGGAACTCTAGAACCCATTCTGATTCAGAGTCTCAAACATGAAAGATTGAGCTTTCTTTCATGCCTAAATAGTGACATTTGAGGCTGCAGTCCTCAAACTTGACTTCTTGCTGATGTTGTTCCTTAAAAATGTGTGCTCAAGCAATGATATCAAAGACACAAAGACTTGAGAGATCAGGAACATTGTCTGTTCATGCTTCATAAAATGTTATGTTGAGTACTTGAGTAGAAGATCAGTTCTTGATATAAACTGCAGTTTTAATGACTTTTGATCAGAGGTGTGAGTTCAGGCCAGAGTCTTTGAGCATAGCTTGTGCAGATTTGCAAATAGTGCGATTTAGCTGCTCAGAAATGCTGTTTTCTTCAGATGAATAAAGCGTGATAGGTTCTCAAATGATGTCGTTGACTGTAAACCAGTTCTTCAAGACAAGATACTCACACTCAAAGTCAGTGCAAAGGCATTTTAGAGGATAGTCAGAACAGTCAGTCTTCATCAATGCAACAAAGTTCTTGATATGCTTGATCATCTTATCTTTGATTTTCATGAAAAACATTCAGGTAAACCTTGTGAAGTCGTCAGTAAGGGTAACAAATCACCTTGAACTGTCATAGACAATGGGTGTTATGAGTTCAACAACATTCAAATGAATAAGACCTAATGGTCAAGTCACTCACTCAATAGAAGCATTGTAAGAACAACAAGTCTGTTTGACTTTCATGCACAGTTCACAGACATCATGTCATTGAGGAAGATTCTTAAAATCTATGCTGTTGATGATCTTAAACAGACGCTCAATGTTTGTATGACTTAAATGACTCAAGCATTGATGCCACATATTAAATGATACCTTGAACTCACAATTAGCTGCAAAGGCATGAGACTGAAATGTATCATCAAGGTGTAGCTGAAAAATCCTGTTGACTTCAGAAGCATATTCAATGACATTGTTTTTGTGACGTAAGGTGCAGTCACACATGTCAAAAGAAATATCATCAACATGTATGTGACAGTCAAAAACAAGGTTTGCAGAGAAATCAGAAGCATGCATAACATCTTTGAGGATAACCTTTTGTATGCCACTGTCAGAATGAACTAAACATAGTGAAATCATGTTCTTTTCAATGATCTGAGCAGGTTCATTAACCGTTTTAAGAGACCTAGAAATAGGCTCATAGATAAGAAAGAATTTGCATGTAGAACATAAGTGATCAGAGGCTTCAGTATCAACAATTCACACACTCATGAGGTGTGATTCTATGACAAACATAAAGCTGAGTGTTGTGACATTGTCATCAGTCTTATTGAAGATTGATTTGACATTGTTGAAGAACTTGCTCAAGAACTTGTCTGATGATGACAATTTGCCCTTCTTCTTTGCAGCTCAAGCTGCATCAAGTTTCTTCTTCTTATGAGGGTATTTGACAAAGCACATGGGTTTCTCATGATCAGTCTTCTTACAGTGTGAACACTGAAGCAACAACAATGTCAATTTTGATTTGTCACAAAAGGTCATCACAATGAAGCTTTTATTATTCTTCATTCTAGCCTCATCAATCAACTTGACAGTTAAGAAATTGAATGTAGAAGTTGTAACGCAAATGAACTGACATTTAGCTGTGACAAAGGCATTAAATGTGAATTCAAGGTTGTTAAGAAGAACAGTGAGTATAACTCAGTCTGAAAAGGTAGAATTCATCTCTTGCAAACATCATGATGAAGTCTTTAGCTGATCAACATAGTTCTCAATGAACTTAGACAAATTATAGTGATGACTTAAAAGTGTCATAAACATAAGGTATCTGATGTTAAAGCTCTGAACCTTGTACAACTTCTTGAGCTTCAACCACATTTGACATGCAGAAAGATCTTGAATGAATCTCTTAAAGTCATTCTGACATGACAGTGCTATAGTAGCACATGCTCTGTCATTCTTCTTACTTCAAACAATGTATTCAGATGAGAACTTCAAGTTCAAAGTGTTGACATTATTAAGTTCAACAACTGATTTGAAAGATGTGCTTAAAACAACAGCTCATAGGTCTTTGTTCATAAGAACAAACTTGATGTTAATGGCTCATGAGGCATAGTTACTAGTGTTAACAAGACAAGAAAAGTTGAAAATGCTGTTCAAGAAAGTCATGATTATGTGAGTTGTCAAGAACAAACATCAAAACACAAAGACTATTAAAAAAGCAAAGAGATGTCAATCAAGAATATCATAATGACAAGTTGTTTGAGAATATTGAAACAACAAAGGTGTTGTTTGAGAAAGCACTTAAATAAGCTATTGAAACAATGAGTCATTCAAGAAAGCACTCAGGTGAGCTATTGAAACAATGAAAATGTTGAAATCAAGAATATCAAGTAATAACAAAAGGGGTTGTTCAAGAAAGCACTCAGGTAGGCTATCAAAATGACAAAAGACACTGTTAAAAGACGGCAACAGTGAGGTCAATGAATGACTGATTAATGTCTTAAGGTATGAAGGCAGAATGTCAGGCTCATAACCTATTGAACAGAAAGACATCAAGTCATTGATATAATGACCTCTATGAAATGACTGTTGTTGTTTTAACTAGAATGCAGAGTCTGCATTGACAGCATGACTTTTGTGTGGGCTGATGAAGCAGCGTCACGTGACACGGCAAGTTCCGGCGCTAGGTCAGAATAGGACTGAAATCCCCCGCAAAGCCTTCTTATTTCAACAGTTTGTCATACAAATCTGTCAAGAGCTTCTTGATGATAGTGCTTGAATGGCTGAAAGCAGTCAACGTCTAATAACTGCGTAAAGTGGGTAGAGTGCGCTGGTAGCTGAAATAGTCGAATTTCATGTTCTAAAGCATACTGAAAAAATTCCCAGGTTAAATGGGATTCATAACCGTCAATAATCAGGGCGCGCCATTTGCCTTTCTGGCCCTTACAACTCTGAATCTCAAAGTGCTGTAGCCAGGCTAGTGCTAGAGTGTTGTTTGAATAGCCAGAATCACTGATAGCAAGCTTTGTACTGCTCAGTAGGTCATTATTGGCCCATTTGTCCAGAATCAATTTCCCATTCAGAATGATGAACAGGGCCATTGATACCTCACTGCCACTGATACACTCTGCTGACATGATGTAGTTCCTATTATCAGGGTCGTTGATACATAACTGCTTTGTCGCATGTGTAGAGACAACATATTGAGCTTTTTTGACGCCAATTCTGAAGCCTGTTTCGTCCATATTCCATATATCTTCATCAGTGATCTCAAGCTCAATCCGAACGCACTGAAAATGTTGATAGCATCCTAGAATATCCTCCGGTCTGTGTGCTAGCTTCCTGTCCACTGAGAGCGGCATTTGTTTACGTTTATGAAGCTCAGAGTGTCTTTTCAGAAATCTTGTGGCTCAGTGCTTGTCAACTGTCCTTGTAGATCCACTTTGCGCTAGAATGAAGTCTGCCTGCTGCTGAAGCACCGATAGCCTTAATGACATATCGAATGAGTCGTGTAATCTGATAAACTCGACAACTGCAAGTTCTTGAGCAGGGGTAAGTGTCATACTGTTGAGTGTAGAGGTTTTTCTAGAGACGCCTTTCTCAACGCGTCGCTGCAGACGCCTTACCGGAACATCGAAATCGCGCGCAACCTGGGCAGTAGCGAACTCAGGATTTTCATCGATGAAAGCCATGGCGTCATCCATCATCGTCTCAAGTTCTTTATAGGATGGGGCCATTATGGGTGGAGTAGCGTTTTTTGAAAGTTGAAAGTAGATAAATTGAAGCCTGCGCGACACTCGGGTGGGAACGACACTCGGGTGGCCACTACTAAGCTAGGCTTAGTCAGGTGCTACGATTACGTGCTTGTATGCATGGTCTTCGTGGCATCCGTATTGCTACTACTGAACCTCGCAACGTGGCCTACAGTATGTTGATCTCAACAAGTGGATTGGATGGGGTCCTCGAACCGGGGTGGTACTGCATCTCTTGGCCTGTCGGACGCTAGGTCCAATTTAGCGTCAGATCGCCCCAAGGTTGAAGCCGGGGTATCAATTGGCCACGTGCCCTGAAATGGTCAGAGCTTGCGACGGCGTCAAATAGCCGATGTCACCCCAACAGCAAAAGGGATCGGTCAAGTATCACCACTCCATACCTATAGCTACTTACTCCAAGTACTGGCCGCAGCTCTTAACGTACTCGATCTGGCCGGGTGAACGGTTGTGCGGCCTTTTGAGCTAGACTAGGCCGCCATTGCACATTACTTGGCTGTCAGCTAATGAATTGATAATCTGGCCATCGAGTGCCAGATCTACCTGCTTCCTAGAAAATGATAGCAACGTTTCTGCCTACCCCGAGCAGGGGGCGACAGAAGTCATTAAGAATAATGCGGTACAGTTGTCTATAGCTTATAAACATAGCAGAGCTCGATACACATTCAGAAAGATCGCTAACCGAACCCGAAAGTATTGATAATGCTCTCCACCACTGAAACACAGAGCTTCTTTAGTTCCGATAGAGCTCACCATCGACCTCATCACGAGCTATCATACGCATCTCTTTCTCAGTCAAGGCTCTGCTTTATCCCCGCGAACACCGCGCTCTACCTCAGTGGAAAGTCAGAGTTCGGTCTTGATAACCTACAACTCTTTGCCAATGTTCCCGAGGACTTCAACCCCGAGACCGAGTGGCTGGATGGGAGCACGCCAGCTCATCCCTTCTTCGACAATTCCTTACGAATCCAGGCTATTATCCGCAATATGAAAGATGATCTCCTTCACCACACGCTTCAGGGATGCAAAGTGATCCTGAGCACGCTGTCTAATCAAGAAGATCAAGAGATTTCATTTCTACGACAAACTTTGGATGAGAAACGAGAGTTGTGGAAAGCCATCATGTCGGCGCAACTTTACGGCGTCATTTATATGGTCAATCGCCTAGACGCCAAGCAGTACTTTTCGCCTCTTATCACGGAAAATCTTGCTGCAGCAGACGCCATCGATTTGTTTCTTCGACAAGATGCGGTAGCTATTCGAGCCATCAATTACGCCGTGCACTGCTTCGTTACGAAAGGAACACTCAGAGTAGAAAACCCGACATGCTTCGTCCCACCGAATGCGATATCATCCATCGGCTATCGCCACGTTGCGGTTCGAAAACAAGATTTCGAGAAGCCCGTTGAGGATGTTCTAGCGGATCTGAAGCCACTTTGGGATCTCCACGACTTCGCCCATCTTACTACGGCCACGTTGTCACCTGAACTATTCGGGAACGAATACCACGCGCATCTCTTCAAGCTCGAACCAAGTCTCACCGCCTTGGTTCGCTCTCCTGGAATGAGGACTGGTAAAGGTCCCAGGATCTCCGACGGGCTGATTTTCAGCGAGCTCTTAACCGGACTCTTTGCGGAAGAGACAGAAGCGGTAGCCAAACAACAGAAAAGCCATACATACAAATCGCTAACAGCTACATTGGCAAATACAGTGGCGGATTACCTCCTGGGACGCCGCGCCCTGTACCATCCTTCGACACAGCAGATGATCAAGTTAGACACACCCGTCACCCCTACCCAGCTTGCGGTCTTGGCGCAAAACAAAGCCTACGAGCTTCCAGCCTCCGAGATCGAACAACGAGTCTTCACGCGGGGAGGAACTGATGACAGAGATCCTCTATTCAATATGACAGCCAGACAACGCATCGAATTCCTGGCCAGGAGTAGAAGTTGGACGTACTTCGAAGTTAGGAACACTGTCAAGCATAGAGCACACAAAGAGTCCTACCGTCTGGTGGCAATATATTTCCTCGAGAACGGAACGGAGCTGGAGCTGTCTCGAAAGATCTTAGAGAGCGTTACTTATGAGGATTGGGAGAAGACGGAAAGGGAAAACCTATGGTCTCTCTTGAAGTAGGAGACCATCTTTTCATGTTCTTACTTTGAGAGGGTTTACGTCGACAAAATCGCTTGTAGAGACCTGTAGGGCTGATGGCGCCATGTCCAGTACACTTGACACTGAGGGGTGACTGATTGATTGATTAAATGTTACAGCTGATGCAGCCTCGCCGAAGGCGTGGCTATGCAGGGGTCTCTAATACTAGTCCTGAATAGACGGTCTCTCGCCACCCGCCTGTTGGGAGTGGTTGTTCTTCCTACCAAGGGGGACGAATCGCCCTTAGTATTTGCCCTGCTGATCCGCTTCCTTGCCCAAATTGTCGACTATGTCTCCTAAACCTTCTCTTCCTGGATACCGTCTTTCGTAGAGTTTTTCTTTGCGTATTTTTTAATCCTTCCCGAATTTTGATTGCCTTCCGCCGTGCTTTGTGATGTCTTGATTGTCGGCGAATCATCTGCTTATGAGGCATTGATTCTCGACAAATCATTTGGTACTGTAATAATAGAGGGCTTTCCTACTTATGCGTTGCGCGTGTGATTTGGAGGATATTTTTCGTAGTTTCTTTTTTCCCCCCTCATCACTGCATTCGCCGAGCTCGTAGCCTACCCACAGCCCATGATACTGACAAATACCCAAGTCACACTTCTAACGTGCATGGAGATAATGTTGAAAAGTATATTCTCATTTCACAGACCTTGATGGCCAACTTCGAGACTGAAGGCCAAAGAGTTGGTTCGAGATAGGGCAGAGGCCTCAGCATCGTTCTGAAAGATCGTACGTATCGCTTCGTCTTTGAATTGAATTGCATCATGCCAAAGGTGTCAGGGAACACGTATTGTGCGCGAAGCTGAGAAGCGGTGAAAGATTCATGCTCTCACAACAATTTGGTTCCCCTCATTTTTCATGCTCAGACTTAAAATCAGGCCAGTGAAGATAGGTCTGATCCATGCTTCTGTACTTCAAGGCAGTTCCCAACCCAAAAGGTTTCTTCACATAGAGAGCTCATTGCCCTTTCCTCCGGTGAGCTATGCCGCATATGCTTCGGGTCAGCGATGCTACTTCAGGCTTCCCAGTCCGTGGTCCGTTTTCCCGACTGGTACTTAGTACACCCGAATTCGCTTTCCAGTGGACCCAAGCTCGAAGCCTCCGAGGATGTCTTGATGAGTAAGCTTTCCGATGCTGAACGTCTTTGGTGGAATACGTTACTCGATGATGATGACCTATATCTAATCATATCTTGATGGGGAACCCAGCTATTCTTTCGGTTGGTGTTGCCAACTCGGAGAACTAGCTACATTCAGACGAAGCGCATTCTGACGAGCCAAAACAATGTCGCGCGCGATTTACCTCAAAACATTGGATTGCCTCAATTACTCTGCATGAACCTTCTATGTATTTGCTATTGCTCTGGTAGTGCTCTTGTCTATCGTGCGCAACCCTGCATACCGTTTTCATGCCTTCGGAGACGCGCGGCAGGCGGAGAAATTGTCGATGCCTCCATCGTCCCCGCCATCTGAACATCTTAACACGGATGAGCAGGCGCCTCTCAGCGATCAAGGTCAGAGAATTGCTTCGCGCTGCCTTTTCTATCGATCTAATACGCCGGACAAATAGATGTTGCCATTCTCCACCAGATCATCACCTCGGCGCAGCAGCTTCCAGGTGTTGAGCGCTTGCCTTTCCGCGCGATATTCGAAGCCTACGACACGGTTCTTGCGCAGAACAACTTGGACCCAGACCATGACCAGGTCTACCTACGGTTCCTGTTCCGGCTGGGGGATAAGGGATCGTCAGGGGAGACACTCTATCAGCGGTTCGAGACGCTGCTCGAGGAATTGGGTATTCGACTCGAGTTCGACGCGGAGGGTGAAGCGCAGCAGGAGATCACAAGAGATTCGCGCAATGAAGAAAACGAAGAAGGGCACACAAGAGAGGTGTGGCCAATGCAGGAGGATAGCCCGCGCGGAAGACAGAGGAGAGCCTCCTTCAACTCCATGTATGACGCTGGCGACGAGATCACGCAAAGAAGTGATCGACGCGCCGTATCCAGGTCATCTCTCTCGCGACTCGAAACTCGCGGCCCTTCCGTCCCCGATGCTCGGCCATCGACGCGGGCGACCACAAGGGCGACGGAGAGAACACAGTCACAAGTTCGACAGACAGAGTCCGCAGTCGATCAACCCAGGAGAGGGAGGTTGACGGCACAAGAGTTCGCAAACAATTTACAGCACTACCAGAGACGAAAAAGGTCTACCTCTAGCCAGAGGAACATTCAAGTTTGGCGTAGATCGGGGTCTAGGGACAGCTATGGAAATCAGAGACGCCCTCCTTTGCTGGAGCACAATACTGGTGTCTTCCAGCCGGCAGAGGGTGCATTTGGGGAGACACTCTCATCATTGCCAGAGGCGCACATACAACCGGATCACGTAGTTCCGCCCGAATTACTATATCGGCCTTCCGGGACTCAAATGATTCGAGATGCGGAAACCTTCGATCACTATCGCCTCCAGAGCATTCTTCGCAAGTTCTTGCGCCGCTGGTGCAACGGAGCTTGGCAAGCACACAATGATCACCAAAAGTTGGAGGCGATGGCCCTCAGGCTCGACTCGGAAACACTACTGCGCCAGGGATTTGACCATTGGCGCCTTACGTACCAGGGGAAAAGACAAGTCGCCGAAACTGATAGATTCTTTGCTCATCTCGAACGGCGAGCAAGCAGAGCCCGAGATCTCTACCTGCTGACTAAGGCTTTTACCCATTGGGCTCAGAGCGCTTCTGACGAGGTCCTAAGAACATCGGTCGCCCGTCGGCATATCTTGAGGACCAAGTACTTCAACGCTTGGCGCGAGATCACAGCTGTGAACGAACTTAAGGTCCGCCGACAAGGACTAACGAAATTCTTCGGGATTTGGAGGAGACGCTACGATAGAATCCTTTCCGAGAATGTGAAGGCAATTACAGTGTACCATGGAAACTTAGTAGAATCAGTGTATTGGCGTTGGTTTTGGAGCTTTTGCGAACATCGAGCTCCGCAATGGAGGGCGGGAATGATAAAGAGGAAGTATCTTGCAAACTGGGCTGCCGCCGTTAGGAGGGGTATTGAAAGAGAAGGCTGGGTTGAGAGCAGTTACAGAGAAAGCGTACAGAGGAGCACACTGCGAGCATGGCTGGAACGGACCCGTATTATCCTATCATGTGAGCGGGAGGCTGTTATATTCCGGCGGAGGCGCCTTCTTGCGAGCTTGCTTCCGGAGTGGCAAGCGCGGCTCAGACTCGCCCCTGCGGCACGTCAGGTCTCTAATGTGGTGGACTGGAGAATTGCGCACTCAGTGTTCTCAACATGGATCGTCCGGCTTGGGACGGTGGGCCAAGCGGCTCAGGTTGATCGTTCACGAGTTCTGAGGAATGCTTGGACGAACTGGAATGATCACTTACGCTGGCAAACTCTTGCTCACAGGATCGATGACCGAGTAGTCGTTCAAATGTTGTACAGATGGGTCCTCGCGGAGAGGTGCATTCTGCTCAGAAGACATTTCACTCAGCGTTTAAAGCATAGAGTGCTCTCGAGGTTCGTCGACCATTGGAGCACTCTCGAGGCAAAGCTTCGCGAGCAAGAGGGGATCATTCGGCAATCTCGAGACAGACGCCTCCTCCGCTTAGTCTGTGGCCGTTGGCGACACCAAATGGAGTTGCTTCGACGACGAGAACAACTTGCGTTCGAGTTCAACGCGCCAAGGGTTGCACAAGAAACGTTGAGAACTTGGGCCGTTCGTCTTCAGAACGTACGGCAATTGCAACGCTGGGCCAAAGACGCAGAATTCTACATTTTTACAACCAAGTCTATGAAGCGTTGGCAGAACGCGACGACCGAGTCCAAGAGGCAAAAGCGGCGGGATGCCTATGCACAGGTCAGGCGGCGTACAAAGATGAACCTTGCCAGTCGAGTGATTGTACCATGGCGACAGCGCACCCTCATCATTATAGAGATGCAAAGGCAGGCCAGAGATACTTATCAAAATCATTTGTTCAATATCGGTACGAACATCTTCGATCACTGGCGACGTCGACTTGATAACGTTCTCAACATGGATTATCACGCTGGATCGCTTCACAAGGCTATTCCACTTCAAAGGTGCCTACAGTCATGGACAAGCCTTTTTCAGCAGCGAAGATCCAAACAAGAACAGGCACGCACATACTACGTCGAGATGCACGTCTCAAGCGTTGCCGCCAGTCTACTTAGAAAACTTAGTCTACGTGTGTTCGAGATCCGAAGTCGACAGGAAACAGCGGAGTCCCTAAGGGAGCGAAACAACAAGAAGCACTTTCGCAACATCTTTCGCTATTGGCAAGACAGCGTGTCACAGCGCAGGCTCCGGCGGTATCAAGCACCGATGCAGAGTGGCAAAGCTCGGCGAGGGACCGAAATTGATGATGATTACGATCCCGGCAACAGTCGCACGGGTCGTGCTGAAGACGGACCAGCTTCTGATGGAGGCTTTGATCTTGGCGACTGGATTCCATCACTAGAGGCGCACTCGAGTACGGCTCCTGTACCTGGATATCTGAGCACGCCTTCGAGGAGGGCGACGCGTGCTAAAGCCCTTGTGGGAATGTCGACCACTCCCAGGACGCCTGCGTCGCCGAAAGCCACGTCCTTTGAGCGCAGGTTGAGGTCGCAAACCGGCACAGATCCTCGTCCATCGGCGCAAAGAAGTCAATTCGGCAGGTCAAAAGGGATATGGCAAAGCCGCTTTGAAGACATTCAGGAGGCGTCGCCGAAACCTCATGAGGATAACGATAATGGTTGAACAGACACGGTAAACATTCTTGGTCCTTCAGTAAGGCGTTGTGTGTTTAAATATAGGATATACCCCTTTTGCGATGACTGGTGTTTGGTTTCTCTAACAACGGGCTGGGCATTTGGATAAAGGCTCCCAACCGGCATCTGGGACACCTTATTGAAATGGTGTTCAATAGCATAAGCAATGAAACGAAACTTTCCATCGGATCGCGGTTGGCTTTGTAAAATCCTGCATATGAAATAAATAGCAGCGGACGGGCAATTGTGAACCATGTCCATTTACCACAAATCGATATAAAGCTGTCTATTGTGACCTTTTCTTGTGATCTTGAAATAAAAGACATCATTTCAAGTCGACCAAGCATGATCGCTATCAAGTGGATGGCGTCCTGCGTCGAGGGGACAATCTTCCTACACCCAGCACTTCCTCGCTTCTTATGCGCGTCATCGAGAAGCTCAAGCACATCCATTGGAGATTGTAAGGAAGGCTGTTACGTTCACAGGCCACATTTACTTCGTAGTACCTGAACCATAGTCTCTTTAGGACGGAAAACAGCGCGAAGGAGAAAGTTCCTCAGTTATGCTTCCACGGCTTTAAGGCAAGTCTCACCAAGCCTTTCTCATGCGAGCTGTGTTGCCAGGCAAGCCGCAGGCGAAGCTTCAAGCTATCTGTACCGGACAATGGGAAGGACAGCGGCTGATTGTAAGTATTTCTGAGTGTAGATTGCTGCCAGATGTTCGCTAATTCTATCATGGCTGGATAGGCATACATTTCCGGTAATGCTCTGGTTATACTTGGGGGAGCCCAGGAGCTTCTCCAGACAATCTATCAAGATGAGGTGCAGGATCTCGAGGCGGTAGCATTGGAAGAGGCATCTGGAAAGATAGCGACCTGCTCAGGATCAATTATCTATGTCTATCGACCATATGGCAAAGATGAAGGAGCCCTAAGGGTGAAAACTCTCCTGCTTGCACTGTTGCACTGTTGCGGAACGCTGACAGTTGCTGCAGTGGTCACTCCAATTCTCGTTGCAGCTGGATACTCAGGACGGCGCCGCACGCACACTCTCGTGGGGCACTTCCGAAGAGCTAGTTGTGGGAAGCTCGTCCTTGACATTATTCGCGACTGCCGATGCCAAAGCTGCAATATGGAGGCGAAAGCTCGCCAACCCAGCAAAGTTCGCCCATTTCTCCTACGATGCGAGCCTTATAGCTTCTAATGGACGTTATGACCGATTGATGAAGATATGGAGAAGGCTATCGTTCGGCTCGGACGACGTTCGATTTGACTACACCTACCTACCACACCCGGCAACCGTGACTGGTATGCATTGGCGTCGATCATATCATCGAGAGCAGATCATAGACAATGTCCTGTACACCATCTCCGCGGATAAAAAGATCAGAATATGGGCTGCCACGAATCCACATGGTCTACAGACCCTCCAGCTTTGGGCCGAGATTGATATGCTTGAGTCGATTAAGCCACGGCGATTCGACCTTATGAAGCAGTCAAACCGACGTTGCGCTTTTATTATTGACAGTCGGGACTTTATGGTCGCCACAGAAAATGCTGTGCAGAGTTCCGCAAGCGGAGAAAAGGAGCATCACGCACTGGAGCATTTGATCGAAGTGGCCAATCGAAGCCCAGAGATATGCGTGGTATTGGACGATGAAGGGCACATGTCTGCCTGGGGCCTGGAGAACGTCGGATGCAAAGCACGGAAAACCACGAACATCTTCAACGTGGCGCACATTGAGGGGTTCCAATTCCGATTTGCACTAGACGCCGAGGAAGATTATGTGCAATTCTACAACTTCTGTAGTGATCGTCCACGATCACCATTCACTCTTCTGGTGCATCACTTTGACGGGAGAGTGGAGTGGGTGGAGAGTAGAGTAGACGAACTTTTCGATCCATCGCCGCGTCAGAAGCGATTATCGCGCAAAGCCTTGTGGTCAGGTCATGATAGGTCGATCAAGAAGATTGTGCGAAATGCTAGTGGCGAGGCCCTTATATCTCGAACCAACGACAACGAAGGACTCATCTGGAGGCAATCCAGGAATTCGGCGGGAACGAAATTGATGAGACAAAGTTCCCTTAGTACTTCAGAACATATCCACAGAACATGTTTGCTGCATGAAGGCGATTTCGTCGTCAATCTGCATCATCAAAGTATCTCCCTATGGGACACTCGAGGATCCACCGCTGTTGAGTTGGCATCTTGCGCGTATCAATTGGACGGCAAGCCGTTGTGTCTTATACTTCTCCCAGAGACCAATGATGGACAGAAAGTTGCCCACGTAGCAACGATCGGCTCAAAAATGAAGGGCATTGCCTGGGAAGTGTGGAAACCCACAGAAATTGCTACAAACAGGGGCAAAGAAGACATTACAACATCGTTAATGAAGCAGTACTGCACTTTTGACCTGGGCTTGAAGGACGACCTTGCTTTCGTTCTTCCGGTGGATCCTGCAGGCTCTTTGACGACTATCTCAGGTTTCATTGATATCTTTGCGAGAGAAGTAGCGTTGTCATATACCAATGGCGGAATCCTCCATTTCTGGACGGCCAAGGCTGATGTCGAGAAGGGGGATGTACAGTGGCTACTAACATCAACAGTCGAAACAGGCATAGACAGACCGTCGCTTGCAAGTGGTAGCTCAATACGGAAGGCAGCACTAGTTGACGCTGCAAAAACTACATTAACGATCTGGGACACTCGAAACGCCCAGCTTGAATACGAAGAGGAATTCGAAACTCAGGATGTGATTCAAGATCTCGATTGGACCTCGACACCCGATCATCAATCGATTCTGGCGGTAGGGTTTCCGCACAAAGTGCTTCTACTTTCGCAGCTGCGGTATGACTATCTGAATGCAGGACCTGCGTGGGCGTCGATCAGGGAGATCCGGATCAGAGATTTGACTCCTCACCCGATTGGAGACTCGATCTGGCTAGGCAGCGGTAATCTAGTGGTAGGAGCTGGTAATCAGCTCTTCGTGTATGACAAAGGCGTTGAGGTAACAAGCAGCCTCGTCCCAAAATTACGATTGGCCTCGCAACAAATCATTTCCACGGACATATTCTATGTTGTCAGTCGCTTGAACGGTCCACTTCCTGTCTTCCATCCCCAATTCCTTGCTCAATGCATACTATCCGGGAAGATTACCTTAGTTCACAGAATCATAGTCGGCCTTAACAAGAAACTCAAATTCTTCACGGAGGGAGACAACGTAGACAGCTTCCTGGAGATCCCAGTAAACGATTTCTTACACGAACAAGAGGTGAGTTCATTGAATGTCTCAGGAACGACCATGACTAAAAATGCAGATCGTATCCATTGCTGCTTATAAGGAGATGCGGTCTTCATACGCCGACATTTCTGAGAACGACGAACCCGAGGTTGTCACAGAAGACCTTGCTGCGCAGCTGAACGAGAACTTGGCAAAGATAAGCATTCCACAGCTGTCAAGCCCAGAGCAGATGCATCTAGCAGATATTGTCGAATGTGTTGCTACTGTTGAGAAACATCGGCGTTCTATGGACGACAACGCCGCTCGGTATTTGTTATTCTTTCGCCAGCACATGCTTAGGAAAGGCCAAGCGCCTTTTGGGCAAGTCGACGTCACCTGGAGAGAGATTGTGTGGGCGTTTCACAGTGGTAGCCAAGAAATCCTTGTGGACCTAGTGTCTCGTCAATTCCAGGGAAAGATGCTATGGGAGCATGCAAAGGAGAGTGGAATTTTTATGTGGTTGACAGATCTGACAGCACTGGTAAGTCTGAAATGGTATCCAGCTAATGTCTGGAGATTGAGAAGCTGATCGATCTTGAAGAGAGCACAGTTTGAGGTAATCGCCCGCAATGAGTACACCAAGACTGACGAGAAGAATCCAATCGACTGCAGTCTATATTATCTCGCACTAAAGAAGAAGAATGTTCTGGTGGGTCTTTGGAGGATGGCTGCTTGGAACCGAGAGCAAGCTACGACGCAACGGTTACTAGCAAACAACTTCCAAGAATCCAGATGGAAGACTGCAGCACTGAAGAACGCTTATGCTCTGTTGGGTAAACGACGGTTTGGTATGATATTCCTTCCCAAGTTTGGCTGAGCGCGATTGCTGATCCCTTTCCAGAATACGCTGCGGCCTTCTTCTTACTCGCCGGAAACTTGAAGGATGCTGTCAATGTTTGTGCTCACCAGTTGAAAGATCTCCAACTTGCCATTGCCGTCGCTCGTGTCTACGAAGGGGACGATGGTTTAGTCCTGCAAGAATTGCTCGAAGAAAAGGTTCTCCCTCATGCTGCTATTGACGGCAATCGATGGTTAGCTACCTGGGCTTTCTGGATGCTCAACCGTCGTGATAGGGCTCTCCGTGCTTTGATCGTAAGTCATAGTTCTACCCTGCTTGGTGTATGAGTATTTCTCTTGCTCATCGTAGTTATAGTCACCGATCTTCACTCTGCTTGAAACACCGGAGTCGCCGAGATTGCAAGCCAGATCTTACCTCGCGAACGATCCGGCTCTGGTTATACTGTATAAGCAGCTTAGAGGAAAGACATTGCAGACACTTAAGGGCGCTTCAATGATAGCTCCACGAGCAGAGTGGGATTTCATTACGCAAAATGCGAGGTTGTACGATAGGATGGGCTGCGATCTACTAGCATTGGACTTAGGTGAGCCCGTAACTTCCGGATTAGGGTAACATAACTGATATCGGAGCCAGTACGTAACTGGGAGTTCTTACAGCAGCCACCTAAAACAAAGGAGCTTGAAACAAGTCTACTAGATCCGAGAAAGATGCTCCGTAGGCGGAGTAGCTTGGTAGTGGCTGACCTGCCCAGCCCAAAGCTTCCGACCGAGATGAAATCTGGAGCCAGGGGGAAGCAACCCCCCAAAGTTTTTGAGGAACCGGACGCGAATTCCTTATTAGACAGTTTTGGGTTTTAGGTCTTTAAGTGGCAGACTCGGAGCGTACTTTGGCATTTTAGCGTGCATCGGGAAGGGTGGGTGTTTGGCTCGCTATTTCAAAGAGCAGTTGCTCTGTAAAGGTGATGGTAATCGTGAAGCCAGAGCAAGAGGTTGCTTTGTACTATTAGCATGGTCAGCAGGATCACATCTTTCATTCGCAGATCTGTACCCTGCTTGTGCTTATCAGCAACAAACATAATATGAAAGTACCGCAACTTCACATGATTTCTCACAACAGCAATGTCATTGGATTGTTTGAGGGGGCTTGTGGCCGGCGATTGGCTCTGATAACTCCGTAACTTGAGCCGCATACGTACGAGTATCACCCGATGACGCGATCCCGAGGTTTGAGCTTCACTTCACCACAGGTATGTGCCAACTCCAGCCCAGCAGCTGACAAGTCGCAGACCTTTGGATACTCACAATTCATAGGATCATGGCTCCAGACAGAGGCTCATCGAGCCTTGATGGCGGCGCATCATCGACCTATCAAGCTATCCAAGCCGCAGACCACGATGAATCCCCCAAACGCGGTATTACCGCTGAGGAAGCCATCGACGACAGCGACGATGCGCCCCAAGATATGAGCCACCCGCTTATGGAACGAAATCGTCGTCGCCGTAGCGAAGCCCGCAAGTTCCTCGCCGAGCGTGCCGCGGAAGGGCAGAACTTCACCGTCCGCGGCGTCGTTGTCGGTCTAGTAATCGGCGTGATTATCTGCTTTTCCAACATGTACTTCGGTTTGCAGACTGGCTGGGTCAGCAGTATGTCGATGCCCTCGGCGCTGATTGGCTTTGCGTTCTTCAAGAGCGTTGCGAAGCATATCGATTTCCCTTTCACGCCTGTTGAGAATGTGCTCGTCCAGACAGTTGCTGGGGCGCTGGGGACAATGCCGTTGGGGTGTGGATTTGTGGGTGTGATGCCGGCGCTGAATTATATGTTGAAGCCGGACGAGAATGGGCCGTTGGTGCTAGGGTTGGGGAAGTTGATTATCTGGAGTTTGGGCATCTGCTTTTTCGGGGTCGTGTTCGCGGTGCCGTTACGGAAAGAAGTTATCATTAAGGAGAAGCTGAAGTTCCCGAGTGGGACGGCGACAGCATTGATGATAGGAGTACTGCATGGAGATAAGGAGCAAGTTGGGGTTGTGAGGCGTGAGAGTGGATTGGAAACTTTCAGAAGACGTAGCCAGGATCTTGTGCGTAGCTCAAGTATGGCTGGAATTCCTCCATGTGGTGCGGGAGGTGTCGGTCAAGATGAAGCCGCGCAGTCTACGTACCCTGAGACCGGTGAGCCCAATGAGCAAGGGCTAGGTCTGGATCATAGGAGTGATTGGAAGGCTAAGATCAGGTTGCTGGTAATTGCGTTTGCACTTTCGGCCACCTACGTGAGTTTACTATGCCGTCCTCAGGAGCAGGAGCAAGACCTTCCTATGCTGATGATTTCAAGACCATAATGTCATACTTCATCCCCCACCTTCGCAAGCTCCCGATTTTTGGACTGCCGTTGGCTACCAATTGGCTCTGGACACTTAACCCGTCCCCGGCATACATCGGGCAAGGTATAATTATGGGGCCTGCCACCACCCTGCACATGCTCCTTGGTGCTGTCGTTGGCTGGGGCATTCTCTCCCCTCTTGCCAAAAGTAAAGGATGGGCTCCCGGACCCGTTGGTGATTGGACCAGCGGGTCGAAGGGCTGGATTGTCTGGGTCAGCCTGGCCATCATGCTGGCAGATTCAGTCATCAGTCTAGGATGGCTCATCATCCGACCACTACTATTCCATGCTCCCAGGATTCTCGCGGAAATGCGAGATCGAGCAAGAAGAGGCAACTGGAAGGAGATATTTGGACCTCGCAAATCAAAAGGCTATACAGCATTGAACGTCACCGAGCCATCAACGCGCCTGCCACACACAATCTCAAACACCAACCACTCCCTACGCTCCACCAACAAGGACACTCCCAAGCGGTCTCCAGCAACAGACTCAGACAAAGACGTCCCCGACGAAGACGCCCCTGCCGAACACCTGATCAGCAACACCACCGTCGCCATCAGCCTCCTCCTCTCCATCCTTGTCTGCATCCTCGCCATCCACCTCACCTTCGGCGCCCTCGTCCCCCTCTACGCCACCCTCCTCTCCATCCTCCTCGCCCTCCTCCTATCAGTCATGGGCGTCCGCGCCCTCGGCGAAACAGACCTCAACCCCGTCTCCGGCATCTCCAAAATCACCCAGCTCTTCTTCGCCCTCCTCGTCCCCGCCTCCAACAAAAACGCCGTCATCATCAACCTCCTCGCCGGCGCCGTCTCCGAGTCCGGCGCCCTGCAGGCCGGCGACATGATGCAGGATCTCAAAACGGGCCATCTGCTGGGCGCCGCGCCGAAAGCGCAGTTCTACGGGCAGTTGATAGGGAGTTTTGTGGGCGCGTTTGTGAGCGCGGGCGTGTATAAGTTGTATACGAATGTTTACGAGGTGCCCGGGGAGCTGTTTCAGGTGCCGACAGGGTATGTGTGGATTTTCACGGCGAGGCTGGTTACGGGGAAGGGGTTGCCGGCTATGGCGTGGCAGTGGGCGTTGGGGGCGGGGGTTGTGTTTGCGGTTGGGACCGGGGTGAGGATTTGGGGGTTGGGCACGAGGTGGCATGCTTGGATTCCGGGCGGGATTGCTGTTGCTGTTGGTAAGTGCTGTTTTGTGGTGGACATCGTCTCGTATTCTAGGGTGAGAGGGCGCTGACTTTTACTGATGTAGGGATGTATAATGTGCCGTCCTTCACCCTGGCCAGGGCGATTGGCGGTCTATTGAATTGGTATTGGCGATCATATCGACGGCGAGAAGAGACGCCCATCGTTGTCCTTGCCAGCGGGCTTATCCTTGGAGAAGGCGTCATGAGCATTGTGAATTTGCTTTTGGCTAGTCTACAGGTTCCGCATCTATAGGACAGAGTATTTCCAGTGAATTCTTCGCCAGCAGGCAAGATAGTTTGCCGTTCTCGAACGGGCGCGGGTGCTACCGCATGAACCAGACTTGCTTCCCTCTCTCTTCCGATCCCTCGACATCCCACTTAATCTCAATGTCCAGCTCTCTCGAATTCTCTTCGCGTTTCTTGTAGCCTATCTGCCCTTTGATCACCTGGCCCTTCTTCAACGCCTCCGCTTTCCTCTTACTGTGGTCGATGAGTAACACGCCTTGCCGCCAATGCGTCTCTGGCCCCCCCGGTCCGGTCGTAAACGCCACGCCTTTCCCTCCCATCTTCGCCCACTCTTCCGCGGGCGCGTTCTGCGGCACCACGTCACCTCGTGAAGGCAGGAAAAAGGTGTCGAACCAGATGACCCAACCGTCCAGAGCATCGATGTCTTCGTTGAGCTGCATGGAGAAGGATCTATCGGTGAAGGTCAGATCGCCAGTGGTGGTGGCGTGGAGAGGTAGTTGCAGGAAGGGAGTCGAGTCGGCTGCGAGGATGGAAGATTTGAGGTCTCGGATGAGGACTTCGTCGTAGATATTGGCGAGCATGCTGGTCATGCTGAAGCCGTAGACGGATTGCCAAAACGAGACGTGGTCGGCGATGTAGTCGGGATCGGTTAAGGGGGCAATGTGGAGGGTAGTGTGTGACGGTACCATGAGACCGGCAGGAGCAAGGTAGTGATCGCGTGCCCAAAGAACAGAGTCGAGCATCGCTTCGTAGAGGAGGCAGTAGCCCATCCATTCTGATACAATGATGTCGACCTTGGAGATCGGAAGGGTGACTTCCTCGATCTTACCACGCAGGCAGCTAGGAGGTATTAGCATTTGCCAGGAGCCTGAGCGTAAACAACGTAGCCCTACTTGACTGTCTCCGCCAGCCCATTGTCAAAAACGTTTTCCCGTGCTTTGTCGATGATGTCGGAATTGTCAACTGCAATGACCATCTTCGCACCTGCCTTGGCGCAGAACATTGAAAGAATGCCAGTACCGCAGCCAACATCAAGAACAACCTTATCCTTGAAGATATGTTTGTTTTCATAGATGAAGTCTCGATAGGCGTCTGTACGGACTGTGTCTTTCAGCATCGTCTCATGAATTTCTGTACAATAGTATGGTGTCAGCCATGTTGTCGATGATAGGAGGATACGCATGTTGAACATGTGGTAGACACACCGTTGTACGAGTATGAAGTGAAGTAGTGGAAGTCATCATCTCTGATGACTGGTGCTCCAGGTGCTCCATTTACTGGCGCTGATGAACCTCCATCATTACAGCGTGAAGACGGTAAAGTGTCCTTATCGTTCCACCTATCATCCAGTGTTTTCTTCACAGTCTCCCTGTACTCGAGAAATTGGGACTGCAGCCTTTGTAGCTCTTCCTCCAGCTCAACGACCCTCGATAGAGGGCCTGCGTGCCTGCCATCTGTCGCGTTGCCGTTCCCGTGGCCATTCAATGCCGATGTTCCATTTGAGGTTCCATTGATAACGTCGTCTAAATCGAATAACAGCGCATCGTCTTCTAGGACTGGCTTCAGATATTTATCATCTTCGAAGACAGCTTCGGACGAAATATGGAGCTTAGTGTTCCCCGCTTTGACCTCTGACCGTATGTAATTGACAAGCTTGATGGTCCCGTAGAAGTCAAGACCTATGTGCAGTCTCCAGGTCAGCGGTCCGTTCTTGCTACACGCTCCTACAAAGCGAAACGGCCGGAGACATACACACCAAGCTCTTTCGTGGTTCTCACGAAGTCGAAACCGTGCTTGTCCTTGCAGTCTTGAAGCATCACTCTGATATTCGGAAAAATCTCTGTGCTAAAGAGGCCTTTGACTTCCTGATCTTCATCCTCCGGCTCTGCATCCTCCCAACCTTCGTCGTCCTGGAAGTCCAAGAGATCTGAGGTCTTTGAAGTGCTAGATGGAGACGATGGCTGCAGGTCGCTAGCAAAGGCATTAGAGCTTGGCGCCATCTTGACGTATGATAATGGACACCTGTCAATTCGCCTGGGCCAACGTGGAATCTTTTCAAGGGGTTTCACTTCTTTCACCGACGCAACGGACTCGCATCGATGATGCCCCGCTAGCGTTGAGCTTGTGTCGTTGGCAGAAATGTCGCCAAAACATTTGAAGATGACCACCCCACGTTTTCATGCCAACGAAGCAGCGACCTTGTGCTCTGTTATGCAAAGCAGTCCACTCTCTTTAGACAAAGGAAATATTAGATATTGTTAGCAAAGTAGCACAAACATACCCCTCATCAACATTGAAGTCATTGCGTCTGCCTTCGTTGAGTCGCCGTCGGCTCAAGCCGGTGTAAACAACGACGTTCACTCTTCATACTGATCCACACCATTGGTCGGCGCTGACCGATGGCGTCGTTTTTCTTCAGTCGCAACAAGTCCAAAGCTCCGACAGAGTTGGTCAAGCATACGAAAGATCTCCTACCCAGATTATGGGAGCCCGCAGGTTCACAAAAGGTATCGAGCTCGCCATCACTGCGGTCGGTGAGCGGGTACTGACATTGCGTTTCAGACAGAGGAGGAGTTGGCGAGATTGCTGGCACAGATGAAATTGGTGTTACAGGGGACACAAGGTAAGGCACAGTATTGCTTTGATTCCCATCCACCTCAGCACGTTCCCGCTTCAAGAGCCCTAGATCTGACAAGTTTGCGCAGAAACAGACAGCAGCCCCGAACAAGCCCAGCAACTCGTCACCTCAGTCATCCAAGAAGATCTCCTAGTATTTCTCGCCCGTAGCGTGCACCTCCTCCCCTTCGAATCTCGCAAAGACACCCAAACTATCTTCTCCTATGTTCTGCGCTTCAAGCCCCCGAACAGCACTGAGCAGGATGCTCCAGCCCTGATGTACGTTATCAACAACCGTCCAGAAGTCATCATCGAGCTTTGTCGGGGGTATGAACACAAGGAAAGTGCAATGCCTTGCGGGACGGTGTTAAGAGAAATCTTAAAACACGATGAAGTTGCCGAGATCATATTGTACGATCAGTCAAGAGAAGGCGAGAGGGTTGTGAGATTAGACCAGATAAGGCCCGAGGTGAAGCAAACAGGCAGCGGGATTTTCTGGAAATTCTTCGCATGGATAGATCGAGGGGCGTTTGAAGTCAGCACTGATGCATTTACCACCTTCAGGGTTAGCCGAAACCACTTCACTATACTGGTTGGTGCTGATGATGGGCCCAGGAAATCCTTACGAAGCATAAGCAAGTCGTCCCACAATACCTCGCCGCGAACTTCGAACTTTTCTTCTCTAGATACAACAGCATTCTCGTGCAGTCGCCATCCTACGTTACGAAAAGGCAGTCGATCAAGCTGCTAGGGGAGATACTGCTTGATAGAGCAAATTACACGGTAATGACGGCATACGTTGATCGAGGCGAGCATCTCAAGCTCTGCATGAATTTACTCAAGGATGATCGGAAGATGGTCCAGTATGAAGGGTTCCACGTCTTTAAGGTATCATGCCCCTGCCTCATACTTTACCAAACGTTTTGCCTCCCACTGATTGTGTGCCCGGTCGACAGGTGTTTGTAGCAAATCCGCACAAATCAGTAGCCGTCCAACGTATCATCCTCAACAACCGAGATCGACTCCTCAAGTTCCTACCAAGATTCTTGGAAGATAGGACGGAAGATGATCAATTCACAGATGAGAAAAGCTTTCTGGTGCGGCAGATCGAGACCATGCCACCAGTGCCTGTGGAGCCGGCGAAGGGGCAGACCATGGTCAACGGTAATGGAAACGGGGCTGTTGCCGCCGCGGTGAACTAGGACGGTGTTTGATGCAATGCAGCGGGTGAAGTTCTGGGTATGACGCATGACGGGCGCGGAGTATGTTTAGGCGGTCCTCTCAATAGCGACGGGGTTTGGTGTTTGGCTTAGAGGGTCGTAGGCGTTTCATCGCTGCATACTGTGCTTAGATGCTGTTATCAGGTTACAAGATATTTGCCCTGTAGAAGCTTCATGTGATACTCATGAGACAAGAAAAAGAAGCTCACCTCTATTGAGACAAAGTCATGATTGTTTATGACTAGCTCAGCCATGAGAAGCAGACTTGTTCAGTTGTTCTGACTATAATTGAAGAATGTACAAATGTACAGCTCAACATTCTGATTTATTTGCTCAGTTGTCTCATCAGTTTTCAGATGATATGCTGTGAACATTCTTTGTACAATCTTTAAAAGTTGACAGACTCTCTTTTATAAACTGCTCACAAACTGAGTGCCTCAATCTGAGACTATTGTGATAAAAAGCTCATGAGCTCATGAGCTCATGAGCTCAGTAAAAATGTTGTATGAATGTCTGAGTCACTCATTCTGCAGTCATATTCTTGCACAATTTCAGCATTATTCTCTTGCTAAGACAATCTGTAATTATCAGAAGGTTCATACAATCCTCACTTGATGATAGATTTACTACAAAGTCAATGAATATCTTTCATCAAATTTGCTTTAGTACAGGTAGAGGCTTCAAGAAGCCTTGTCAGCAGTCTTTTCAGCTGTTGTTCATATGACATTTGTTACAATTTTGACAGAATGTACAGACATTCTGTAGCATCTCAGGTCAAAAGAACTGTTATAATAAGAGAATATCAGTTACATTTCTTTCTGAGTGTTCAGTCATTGTTGAGTCATGTGTATACTGAATCAGTTCTGTATGAAGAGATTTTGAGAACAACACTCAGTGTCTTTCATGAAAGAGTAGCTTTTCTTCATCGCTCAAGAAGCATTTTGTTATGAATATTCTCACTTTTAAAACAGTAGAAAATGATCTCTGTTTCTTGTGAATCATTTAATAAAGCTCATTGTATAACTCATCTTCTGCTTCAGCATTCACTCACATCTGTTTAAGATCTGTGATCTCACTGAACAAGTTCTGATCTCATACAAGCACAGAGATCAGTATGTCTGCTACTGTCATTGAGGCAGTCTGTATAGACTTGCTCATCATCTTAAAATGTATTATCTGCATTGTACAATGTTATACTCTGTCATCTGAGAGATTCATTGACACATTCTGCTTCTGTCTTAATAAAGCATCTGTTGATTACAAAGCAACTCGGACTTTGCTCTGTGAAGAAGCCATGCTCTGGGACAAAAGCCATGCTAGGGTAAGATTTCTTCTTTCTGACGTGAACGACGGCTTCGAGACTCAGAGAAGCTATACGTGATGAGGACGAAATGAGTGGAAGATGGCTCTGGTAAACAAGTATACCACTCCAAAGGATGTCGTTGAACACAGCAATCTCCACGCAAAGTCCGGCCCCTACCCAGTCAGCCCAATTTGGAAAGAAGATCCAAAAGAACGCTGAATGGATCAAGGCCGCATCATTTAAATAGCCATCGGTAGCAGATCCACACAAAGACTGACATACATTAACTCCCCTGGACCGCCGCTCTCAGTTCTTCATCTGTATCCTGCGGTTTTGACTTCTCGTCCTGGACATGCTGTCATAGCCCCTGACCCTGTAGGCTCGTTGTTATCCGGTGTTAACGTTTAGTCTGCGGACATGATAATGTAAAGTACACAGCGCTGGAACCTGCATGGGAACCTGCATTGTATATATGGCCGGAATATGCCCCAAATACTTGATCGGAATGATTCACTCCATTCGTCGTATATAGTCCCCGGTCGACCTTCCTCGATGCATTCCTGAACTATGGCCTGCGCCCACTTAGGCTTGACTTCGACTTGGCAATCTTGCCGAGGAGGCCGTCGGGGTGTCTTTGCACCGCAATGGCATCTGTTCCGTAGTCCTCCGTGGCGCTCACTGCCACTCATCGCGACCATATTTTTAACCCCTCTTAGGATGCACAGCTGAGCATGAGCGATCAGTAGTCTGACGGGGAGCCAGCTTGATCTTCGAGAGCCTTTGATGCTGCTCTGAGCAGACCGATAGCGGCAATGAAGTCACCGACGGAGCATCCGAAGCATACCGGGAGTCATATGATTCTTGGACAATAGAAACGAAGAGTGAGACGATGATGATAAGGCTGTACGAGGGACTATCAACGCAGAAATTGCCGCCGACGCAGTGGTCGTCATCAACAGCAGCAGCAGCGTAAAGCAAAGATCGGCAAAAGAAGCACACAATCATGTTGCGGCACCAAAGCCTCGGGTGCTTCAACGATAAAGAGGATAAATCGATAACATATCAGACAAGGGGGACGGAGTAGCTTTTGTAGTAGGCAGAGGCTTTGCCTGGACAAAACGATCTTCCTTCCATCGCTGACCATCTCAAGATGTAATCACATAATCTGGTCACGTCCGCTGCGCAGAATTTGAAGGCAAAAAGGAGTATGTTAATGTACATTATCATCGGCTCAACTGGAACTCTCAAAGGTCTCGGAACACCGTCAACGATATTCACAGAATGACATGGGCAGACGCTCGTCATCCGATGCATCAGAGAAGCCTTTGGCGTCATCTCGCCTCGTGATCGCGCCTCTCGGTTACGGCTGGGATGCATGGCGTCACGCAACCCCTGAACATCAACGCCCACAACCATGCCTATGATCGGGCATCTCTAGGCTATTTGCTATTGAAATGAAGAAAGTTGCGAGTCTTGCTCTTTCCCGGCCAAGCTCCATGGATCGTTTGCGTTTGACAGGAGCCCTCTGGGGTCCGCCCGATCATCCGAAGATTTAAATTGCAAGGTAGCTGTAGTACGAACTACCGCCGTTTTTCCGCTGGAAAGCCGCAGACTCTTCAAGCTTCTGCTCACACACTCATCGAAGAGTGCTGGCGAATCAAATAACATGTTCGAGTGAAGGCTTCGGGTAGAGAACAATGTTATGCCGGCAAACAGCGCAACACTTCAACAGGGAGCATCTATACATGTACGTACGTATACTGGATCGAAACGCTGAAGAGAGTCTGAGACGCAAATTCGGACAGAGTCCCATGGCCGCATGCTGCTTACCTAGCTTTCGTGGCATGTTTATACCGGCGTGACTAAGATCATCCGACTAAAGCAACGCTTCCATACCGTTCCTGAAAAGGGGTTATATCCAAACATGAGCGGATACTTCGTACTACAGTAAACTGTAATTCATATGAGACTGTATCGTACATGTCAGAGTCATATACTCCGTAGAGTACCAATGTATCGAGCCCGAACTCTGCAGGCGTTAAGGTTGGTCCGTCCTGGCTAGCGAGACCCTTAACTTACCTACTTTAGATTTCCCTTTCTTACACCGAAGTCAAGTAGTTTACTTGTAGTGTTAGGGACCTCCAGCACCTGACCTTCGACTTCAGCGCGCCTGCCACAGTTTCAGGGACTTGCCAGAAGCAGCATATTGACCGCTGGTCACACCCCGATATCAATATCACTTCTCTTTGCCGCAAGAGTCTTCCAGAGCGGTGTTCAGCAGACTTCCAATGCGTGACGTCATTCCTTCGGTCTGATCTCAAGCCTTCCTTGGCGAGTCGACCCTGAATGCGAGAACAACCAAATAGCTTCCACTACCGCTGCACCGAAAGCTACCTCCACATCATGCCAGTGCTCTGATGTGCACTCTGGCAAAGAGGAACGACGAGTCTGAATAGGGGCAGCAGGGTTGACTTCTTCTTCAAAGCAGGTGGAGGAGGAGAAGGGGACGATATGCAACCTATACCGCTCAGATCCTCTACCAAGATCCCACTACGCCCTCCAGCATCCAGACCGAGCTTCGGTCGGTCGCAAACCTCTGAAGCTTCTCTACAGCCCTCTCGTCAATCATCAAATCTGTCCCGAGCGACAGTCATCACTTCAACGGCCACTGCTGAGGACAGTGCGATCGAGAGCAATGAGATCGGCACGGACCACGAGGCGATGATGGAGAAGAATAAAGGAATGGATCAGAAGGAGGAAGCGAACGGAGCAGGAGAAGTCGAAAGACTGCGAAATGCGATCAGCGCACAGATGGTGAAGAAAGATGAGCGTGCCAAGGCAATCCGACAGACAGATCTCAAGCTTCCAGATCATCGTGCTGTGTCCGGCAAGGACAGGTTCTCGACAATTGTCGAAGAAGCTACCACTGGCCCCTCTAGAGCTCGCGAATCGCCTTTTCCAAGTTCTTTGCCAACAGGCTCACAGACCACGTCTACTGAATCCAACAAAACAGTCAGAGGCAGTGCCATGCCCACTCCTGCTGCGCCGTATCCTGCACGAACACCTTCGTATCCATTCCCATCGATGTCTATAGGTACACCGTCCATGCCTAGTACGCCCGCCGTGCACAAGCCTTTCACAGCTCTGTCGCCAACCATCGTGCCACCGCAGATGAGGCTTGAGAGCTTCAGAGATAGAGAGACATCCGGGCATGTTACGCCGTCTTCGGTGGCAACGTTTCTGCCGCAGGCTGCCTCAGTGTCCAAAGATGAACTTGAATATCCTAGCCCGAACCTGTACGAGCTAGCTCTCCGTCTTGGTTCCAATCCGGGTCTCGAGCCGTGGTGGTCCAACGTTGTGCTTATCATGAAAGAAGAATTTAACGCGGGTAGGGTAACGCTTGCTGTGCCCTCTGACAGCACGGATGTTGAGAACATTCCGTGGGCCCAGGTTGCCACGTATAATGCTGGCGAAGAAGACGATTATAGTGTGACCAACAACGACCCGCAAAGTACTCGAAGCAGCTTGAAAGACTCGAGCAACCAAGGGGAATCTAGTAGTGGAGCAAGCACTAGTGCTCAAGACGCGGAGGTAAAAGAGAAAAGCATGCTGGGGTTTCACCATCTGGAAGGGCGTCCTAAGTTAGAATCTCGGCACTCGTTCTCTGGCTTTGGCCGCAAGGCTGGAGATGAGTTAGTCAACTCAAATCGAAGCGCGGGGATGGTTTTGCGGAGACCGGGATCCACCAGAACAAATAGTTATATCTCGGTGCCCGCTGCTGAACTTTCAGAGCCTGCAATGTCCGAACGTGTCAAGCTGAATTCTGAGGTGTTGAGAGAACATGGAGCTCTTGAAGAGTCCCAAGGATCGTCAAACCTTGACTTTTCGACTGCACCAGGCGATGTCTCTCGTGGCAGAGTATTCCCAGTCTTGCAACCCTTAGAGTACGAATCGGACCCGCTGCTTAGTAGTGCTGGCGCAGTCAGAGTACTTGACAGAGCTAAAGTTATTGTCTTAACGAGAGAATACTTCGATCAGTCTCGATCCGTTCAACAAAGGTCAACCAAGTCAGGTAGAAGAAGCCCTAGCGACAAGCATAGTTGGGGCCCAGCCTCAGCGAGCAGCAAAGAAGCCCTGTCAATGAACAATCCCAAAGCCGAGACCGCTGAGAGACCACCCAGACCTTCGTTTCTGCTGAGTAGCAAGACCTCTCACGGGTCTAGGAGACCAAGAACTCATACTAGCAATACCTCAAAGTCCTTGTTGGGGACATGGGGTATAAAAGATAACACTTACATAAACCCTTCACAAGCCGCGGCATATGAAGACTATGAGCAAGTCCCGGCTTCCCCATGGTCACAATCCCCAGCTCCATCACCGGCAATCTGGGGAGACGAAGAGGAGAATCCATTCTTCAAGAGCGCAAGAGTAGACGAGGATGCCTTTGCTGACAACCCTCCACCTCATGACTATTCAGCGCACCACCAGATTGAAGCTATAGGGGTCGATAAAGCTAGCACAGTTGTGCATATTCCGCTCGTCCACCCTCTTTTGTCTAAGTCAACGCGACCATTGCGTCTCAGCCATGACGACTGGCAGATCGGAAAGACAAGCCCTGCAAGTGGAGATTTTCCATCATTTGGAGCTGCAGGGAATCTTGAGGAATCGGCAGCTGGCGCAGATAAGGACACCAAAACTCCGATCGCGATTTTATCTATACTATCGCCGATTCTGCCTTACCCTTCGAACCATACATCTACCCTCAAGTTCCTAGCACCTCATCTCGCAACCTCTTTCCACCAGTCCCGACAATACACAACCGTTCTAAAAGAAGTTGCTGCCTTCTCAGGGCAACATTATGGACAAACGAGCAGCTTCGGCTTGGAAGGAACATTGAACAGAGTACAGCATCTCAAAGACGGCGCAGGGCTGGTCGGGCTATCTTACTTACCCGGGGCAGACGATGTCTTTGCGATGTCCGTCAATGGGAGCCCTACAAGTCCTAGTGATTATTCGACTGTGTCTGTGTACAGCCCACGAGAAACCATCTCTTGGCCGGCAAGATGGGAATCTTCAACTGTAGAGGCGTCCAACGAGAAGTTTTCGAGCGGAGGAACGCCAGGTCATCATGTTGCACCAGTCGTAAGCGACAGCTATTTTCATTCCAGGAAGATGCAGAGTCTGAGCCGCGCTGAGAGTGGTCCGATACCAACCCTTGCTAGCACAAGTCCGAAACAGAGCAGCAGCCCTACGAACCCATCGCCGAGCGAGCCCGAGCCCGGGTACAGTATGGCCTTTGGTGAGCGACATAAGCAGGATAGCAAATCAGGTACGGCGCCAAATACACCTGGGGAGGGACCGTGTGATTCATACCGAGTGGATCTGGACCAAGGAACGAAGGATCGTGGAGGAGATACTGCCACCAAAAACCAAGGCATCTATTTGCAACAGACTCGTGGCACGACAGACGCCTTTCCCTCGACCTCGGCTTCGCAGCGAGACCATAGTGTATTACCCTGCTCAAGAGAGCAGGAAGCTATTTCGGGCCAGCAGCCGAATCGGCACGTCCCTGGTCGGAGTCACCGTCGTTCCGACCGGCCTCATACCCAGATACACTCTCATGGTGCTGATTTCAGTGCAACATTCCAAGCCCTACCGGCACCCAGTGCGAAGAAAACTCGTGCCCTCCATACGCATTCTCGAACCACTTCAGACACTGTCAGAGCAGAAGACTTCGCTATCAGACTACCGTCTACGAATCTCCTCAGAACCATTGTTGATATGTTACCGGCCCAAATGTTTATCGCAGAGCCCTACTCAGGTGCGATCGCGTGGGTCAACTCTAGGTTCCTGACTTATCGCAATCAGCCAGAAGAGGAGAGTCTCAAGCGGCCATGGCACATAATCCATCATGAGGACCGTGGCGAGTTCCTTGAATTATGGTCTCGAGCTTTGCGCACTGGCGAGCAACTGTCCCAACAGGCCCGACTTCGACGTTTTGACCATCAGTATCGATGGTTTCACATTGCGATTGTACCCATCAAAGATTCTCAAGGGATTGTCCGTCATTGGCTTGGTACTGCCATGGATATTCATGACCAACATGTTGCCGAAGTTGATGCTGCGCGCGAAAAAGAGAAAGCAGCTTCTGAAGCTAAGTATCGCTCTTTGGCCAACGCAAGCCCTCAAATAATCTTTGCGGCCACCGTGACCGATGGTATCACCTTCGCGAACTTGCAGTGGCTTTCGTATTCGGGACAGCGGCAAGACCAAGCTCAAAGACTGGGCTTTCTCGACTGTGTCCACCCGGCAGATGTCCTGAATTGTAGATTACCTGTTTCAAAGGACTCGCCATTGCCAACCCCGTGTATTTCTAAGTCCGATGAGCACCAACCACTTCAGAGGAAGACATCCTCATCCGCGACGGATGTGTCTGAAGAAACTACAACGACAGATAAGACAGATAAAACGGTCAAAGAAGAGAAAGCAAAACCCCGACTCAGTTCCGGCGATTTCTCGGACCCTCACAACATGGAAAACAAATTGGTTCGCCTTGCGAGAGATGGGATCATCAAAACTTCGAGAGATGCAGACGGTCATTTTGCACTGTCAACGGAGGTCCGACTTAGATCCAAGGACAACGAATACAGGTGGCATCTTGTGCGTATTACCCTGACTGACTTTGTCAATGATCGTGGTGAAGCTGAATGGTACGGGACTTGCACGGACATCAACGACCAAAAGCAGGTGGAGCAAACGCTCAAAGAAACCATGGATGCCAAGACAAGGTTCCTGAGCAACATGTCTCATGAGATTCGAACACCTCTCAACGGCATTTATGCAGCTATCCCTTTCCTGATTGGCAACAATCTTAATGAAGATCAGAAAGACATGGTAGACACGATTCGCAATAGCGCCGAAGGCCTCACGAGTCTCATTAATCACATACTAGATCTCTCCAAGGTCGAGGCGGGCATGGTGGAGATAAAGCACGAATGGTTCCATGTTCGCTGCATGATCGAGGATGTGAACGATGTTACCTCACTCAAAGCCAACGAGAAGTGTCTGGAGCTCAGCTACATGGCCGACGAGAACGTTCCATCCATGGTGAAAGGTGATATGAATCGGATTCGGCAAGTTTTGATCAACGTAGTGGGTAATGCCATCAAATTTACCGCCCAGGGGGAAGTATACGTCCATTGCAAAATTCTCAACGATCATCAAACTGCTTTGCAAGAGAACGAGATCTTACTCTGTTTTGAGGTCATGGATACAGGGAGCGGTTTCAATGAGGACGAAGCGAAGCTGCTCTTCAAACCGTTCAGTCAGATTGATGGAAGCAGTACACGACAGCATGGTGGTACTGGCCTGGGTCTTGCTATCTCTAAGCAATTAGTGGAACTTCACGGTGGTAAGATTTCAGCATCGAGCGTGCCTGGGAAAGGTTCGACCTTCTCTTTCTTCGCAAAATTCCAAACTCCGTCTGCAGAGGATCACCCACCTACGCCCAAGCCATCAAAGACTTCAAGTAAGGTTCCTTTGGCACCAAAGTTTGAGAAGGGCACCCCAAGAGACAGTGACATCGAAGTCAAGGCTCTTCTACTCGATAAAGGCTGGACTCAATCCCCTAGTCCGGCCATACCAAGCCCAGAAGCTGGGCGCGAATCGCCAACCGTGCTCTCATCTGGAAGCTCTAATCCTTCCATACGATCCATCCATACTTACCGTTCGGAAAGATCATCGGCTTCATCTATTGTTCCAGCATTTACGCAAGCGAAGAAAGACGATCCTTCCTATATGAAGCTTGCTCTACCGTCAGGCCTAAGGATGAGTTGGGACGAGATCTCCGAGACGCATTCGGCGGAGTCCGCCCATACCGCCAGACCGAAAATTCCTGAAAGTCACTCGTCTTCTAGTATTAGCCTGTCAAAGGGTGAAGCTCTACTCTCGGTGAATCCAGGCACATCTCATCCGCCAATGTACTCGATCCTCATCGTCTGCCGTCAGGAGCACAGCCGTTCTGCCACGGTACAGCACATCGAGCAGATTATCCCGCAGGCGATTCCCCATCAGATCACAGCCGTTGGGGATGTAGCAGAGTGCCAAGAACTGATCGCTGGAGATCATCCTATCACATTTACGCATGTGATTTTGAATCTACGCGAAGCTGGGGAAATAGTGGTGTTCATGGACCAGCTCCTCGTCTCGCCTTCACATAAACACACCTGTGTCGTCATCGTTACCGACCATGGCCAAAAGAACGAGATCATGGAGCTTGCTTCAGGCTATGATTACGTCCAGCTTGAGAAGTATCATCGAATACGCTTCATCTTCAAGCCTGTAAAGCCTGCCAAGTTTGCGGTCGTCTTCGATCCCAACAAGGAGAGGGATCTCAGCACTGATCGGAACAAAGAGACTGCTTTGTTGGCTGCGGTCAGTGAGCGGCAGATCTTCGACCAGGTCAAGGACACCCTTGGCAACAGAGGACTTAAAGTGTTGGCTGTCGAAGACAACCTTATCAATCTACGAGTGAGTCCCGTTCACCCATGGTTTGATTGACTCTATACTAATTGGTATTGCGTCAGATGCTTATTCACTTCTTTAAGAAGGCCTCCATTGACGTGGAGACTGCGGGTGATGGCGTTCAGTGCACGAACAAGGTGTTTTCACACGATCCAGGGTACTACTCAGCTATAGTGGTAAGTTTTGTCCTATACACTTTGAGTGCTGCAGATGCTAAATTTACGCAGTGTGACATTCAGATGCCGAATAAAGACGGCTATCAGACTACTCGAGAAATCCGCGAGTGGGAACGAGCAAACAACTACCCTCGAATTCCAATTATTGCACTATCGGCGAACGTAATGTCGGAGGGTCTCGAGAAGTCGATGGAAGCAGGCTTTAACGAGTACGTGACGAAGCCGGTCGATTGGAAGATCTTGGGCCGCATGCTCATGAATTTGATGGATCCAAACAAGGGCGATTAATGTTAAGTGAGCGTGCCTGATCTTCACAACGCATTTTCTGCTTTCGAGTCATGGCGCTTTCACGGATCACAAAGAACGATATCCTGCTGCATCAGCGACGTCGACGGCTGGGTGCGTTCCAATTATGGTGGTGTTCTAGCGTTGTTGTATCATATTTTGCATATTTAGGCGTTGTGGCGGCCACCTCACGAGGTATCCCATCGAGGATCTGATGGATAGATAGACATTATACTTTAGTTCAATCTTGCAGACTTTTAGCAAACTTATAGCAGTCATACCCTGCTCTGATGGTGGTTGCGCTCCATGTACATATGCTCTCAACATTGAGCAACTGTTATCGTCCACCGAACAGCCATTGACTGATCCATCAACAGCACATGGTTGGAGACAAACACTGTTGTGAGCATACCCAACTAACATCAGAGAGATACTCCTTCAGCGGTTAAAGCCCTCCGCGCGGTCCGACTGTCAGTATTTACGCATAGTGACCTTTTCTGCCCAAGTACGAGGACCGGCTTGGCTGATTAGGAGGATCCCTGGCTCACGAGAGGCTTTTCAAATAGTCCATGAAACTCGCTTTCAATAGGAAGGAAAGTTTCTGGAGGCAGCGCAGAAATACTCTGTACTCGTACATCAGCGACTCCTTGATCTCTGCGATGAAGATAGTGGCTGTTACATATGGTCCTGATGGTATGCTCCTTACTGCAGTGGCTACATTGTCATTGATGTATTTGTATCTTCCCGATATCCGTAAAGAAGAACGGAGAAGAATGGAGTTCTGCGGTCAACATGAAAGAAAGTATCTCGCCTCGCTTTCCGCTGGTAGGGCCACAAACCACCTGCATGACCACGCTGACAATCACCTGCGATTGGCTCAGGTAGACACAATGATGCATACGTCCATTGCCTTACAACTAAAGTAGCAGCAGTCAGCCTGGCGATGTTGGATAGTGGCAGGCATGCTCGTCACCTTCTATTTACCAGCAGCACAACAAAATGCATATGACAGGATTAAATCGACTGCCGAAACGGACAGGCGGTGAACAACGCATCATGATTTGGCAAACAGCCACAGTACTTCTGATAGCTTCTGACGTGCGCTTGCTGCTCTATCTGACCTTACTAAGCTAGTCGCCTTTGAGCGAGAAGTCTGCCCTGTTCCGACTGCTTGATCGATAATGCCTGTGAAATATTGACTTCTTTCCCCATGCCCTCCAGCCAATACCACCTTCTCGGCAGCAACTACTTCCATGACGGCTTTTCTCCGAGCTTACGGCCTACGATCGCACCAATTAACCCGGCTCTCTTCAGCCAGACTCCACTAGGAAGCCAAGCTCCCATGGAAGGTCTAGCGGCCAAGGGGGCTAACAACCGCCTCTCAGAGATTGGAGCAAGGGCCGGGGAAGGCGGAAAGAGGGGCGACTGGAGGATGACAATGCAGCTTGCTTCCGGTCAGAGCGGGGTCGAAGGGGCAAATTGTTGAGGATGGGGTCAGGGCTACCCCCCTTCTTCCATGGTCAGATGGACGTCAAGGGCAGGTATATAAGGGGCTCGAGGGACAGCTTGGATGGAGGTCTTCCTTCTTCCTTTCTCTACCCGTCCGCGCAGAAGAATCATCTCATACTATCATCTGCCTCTAGCAAACACTCAACCGGTTCTCAAGTCTCACATATTGCTTGCTTACTTGCTGCTACCTTCCGTATCATAGTCAAGCACAAGTTGGTCTACCTTCGTGTCAAACAACATTAAGCCGTTACGTTTCTCTCTCTATCATCGTCATTCAACCACTATCCGTTCATCATCATCGTCATCATCACACTCAATCATGTCTTCCGCCCAAACCACCTACCGCACCTCCACCCTCCCCCTCAGCATGCCGGGAAAATCCGCCTACAACGCCCCTCCGCAACCTTACAGTAGTCGCATCTCCATGTCTCCACCCTCAGTCGCCGGCTCCAGCACGAACCCCTCCGCCGCCCCGTCCTACAGCAACTCCGCCACCTCCAGCAGCTACAGCGGCAGCGCGAGCGGCGAATACGAATCTTCCTCCGCCGGCGGAAACGGCGTCGATCTCGTCGAGATGCTCAGTGACCGCTTGAACGGCACCTTCGACCCTCTTCCCTTGGATAGGGGACTGGCGAGGCAGGCGCAAGCGTAAGGTTCCATTTCCGTTCTTTAGAGACCAAAGTCCGACTGAACCGATACGATGAACAGATCCGGCGAACTCAACGCCAAACACCGTGAACTCCTCGAATTGCAAGCGCTCGCTCAGCGACGCCTTAAAGGCACGCGTGCGAATTTCGCCGACGGCATGAAGGCCGCTAAGGAGGTGAAGCGGGATTTGGACTGGACGCAGAAGCGTGTTAAGTACGTCTCCAACCCCTATCCTGCCTACATACTCCTCTCTATCTGTGCTCTTCGATACTGTGCACGACTCACGAAACGCTAACGCCATTCTCCCCAGCGCCCTAAAAACCAAAACCGGGCGCAAATATCCCACCGAGTACCGAACAGCTAACGGGCTATATCCGGCGCCTGTGGACTACTAAGCCAACCTTGTCCCATATCACCTTCGCTATAATCGTTTTAGCATTCCATCCAAAATGTGTTACAAATCTTACCATCATCAATCGATCGCGGCGGGAGCTTATCTGCGCCGCCTAGCCCCACGGAGGTGAATGTGACCGCGCTTTTCCTTTTAGCCGCTCGACACTCGCTTCTCGCTTCCGCAGCCTATCCTCCGCCCCGCTCCGCCCCACTCTCCTTTCCTTTCCATCTCTCGCTGCTTTTGGCTTTTTGACGCTCGCGCTTCGGCTTATCTAAGCGGTTGTTCCCGCACGGCTTTTCACTACACTATTTGCATGGCTGCGGATAAGCGTTTGCCGCAGGGTCCCTTGCCAGAAACTGGGTGGATGGGTCGGTGGTTTTGGAGTGGGTTTTCTACATTATGGTGGCTTTGTTTTTTGGTTGGTTGCTTGCTTAGTAGTCATCTGTAATAATCCATCGCATTACGTTGCTTTACGTGCTCACAGAGATTTTACGGGTGTTTGTGCTCGTATTTGGAGTTGTTAATAACAATTCGCGCTGGTTGATATGAGATCGAGATCGGGAGAGAGCGTGTAGATTGGTATGGCGTGGGTTTAACGGGAGGGATGTGGGGGTGCTGATTTGCTACGACGATGCTGTCGAGTGTAAAGTGGTCGGCATGTCAGGTGGGTAGTGAGTGATAAGCCGGACTCCTGTAGGATGACACGCAGCGAATGCAGCGGATGCTTGAGGTAAGGTATGCCGCGATACAACCCGTGATCCGACGCCTTTTAGCTCAGGGTGAGTGTATATACGAGTATAGTATAGTATAGTATAGTAGAGCGAGGTAGTAGGGTATCGGATGCAACAACGCCGAGGGGGTGCCCACCTCAAGTCATCTAAATCGTCCTACATACATACAATACGAAAGACGACACTTACTACTCACTAAGGTATTGTGCCTAGAGATGGAGATAAAAATGAACGCTATCGATCGCAACGCCAAGCGGAAACCCCGCCTCGGAAGAGCGTCCATTGGAGAGACTCTATATGTACGTATGACTGATCCTATACGTAGTCAGTCCTCTGGTGTTCCGTTCAACGACCACTCGCCATGCATGATTCGCAGCACGCTCTTCCGGCTGTGTGCTCTTGCACGAACATCTCGGAGGAGTGAGATTCTAATCCATTGCCCATTTTTCTGGCGGCAGATCGGAATGATCGTGCAAACCACACACCTGGATCCCTCGTCTCGTCTCTCCGAGGGGCCGGTAGGGCTTGCGGTTTACCTCGGGGGTGTTTATGTATGCTAGACACGACCGCCCAAACCCACCGCGTGACGTTGACCTTTGTTTGTTGCTGCCTTCGACAAAAGCCGCAGCAGAGCAGCGCACCGCGCGCGGAGGAGGACACTGCCGCCGTCGTGGTTGGCGCAAGAGCGTCCAACGCTCACGGGGACGCTGGAGACTCTCCGGGCGTGACAAACGTGGCGCGTGGAATGAGCGAGAGTGGTGATTTTATGTTCGCCGTCTGCGCAAGCTGACGTTTAGATGGGAGTACGATGATTGGGATGTATGTCGAATGCGCGGAGCGGTTAGGTGTGACGTCGCAGGTTGGGTGGCGTCAGTGGCGGACTTTGGCAAGGAGATGTAAGAAGAGGAGGGTGTCGATGTGAGGGTATGGTGTGTGTGGCTCTGGCTATACGTAGGATGAGCATGGGGAAGACTGCACGAGTCTTCGGATCCTTCAGACCCGTTCGGCTTCGCCGTCGCCGTCGCCGTCGGAGAAGAACCACTTGCGCAATTTCCCGAAATCCTAGGGGCCGGTATGCTTTCTGGTGCAGCGGGAAGGCGGAGTTTGGAGTGAAGAACGCTTAGGGAACCAGGGCAAGTCCCGTCCATTGCTTGGAACCTGTCAATGTAATGGCCTTGGACGAAGCCGGAATGATTGAAACTATCAATCTACAACTTTCGGAAGTGGATGTGGCTATGACGCTTGGGAGCGCTTTGCTATGTTGCCACTGAATGCAGCGACTAGGGATGACGATTTAAGCTGCGTTGAGAACCCTCAGTAGAGTACTTAACTTAGGTACATGACGTATTAACTACTGCCACTCAATTCGCTTTGATCTCCCGTAAAACAAGCACTGGAGTATGAGTTTCTGCTACACGTGAGGCGAGAGAGTAAGAATGCCACCACTGATTCTCTGTAAAACGTATGAGCAGTCAATCAACCAATATCATGGAGGCGAAACTATACCGCATAAGGATCCGTTGCTGCTGATTGTCTGACCATCCTGGCCGCTCAGTGCCCATACGATCCGGTATACCGTCTGCCCTAAGGTGAGTACACTGGACGATCCCTGCCTTTCAACATATTTCGTTCCTTTGCCAACGAGGAAACTCAAGACGTCAACCCTTATCCATCCCCACGTTCTTTTCCAACAATTCTTTCCATGGATCCTCCACAAAGCTAGGGTCGTAATAGGCTATATCTCCCTTCTCATTCTTCACACCCTTCCTCAGTTGCCTCAAACCATTATCACTTCCGCCAACGCGTCCTACGCTAGCTTCTGATGCACCGGCCCCTGACGACCACGTTGGCACAGGAGGCTTGGGCGGAAGTGAAGAGGGTATTGACATGGAAGATAGCGGTTTCGGTGGTAGACCTTGACTCCTCTTATCCTCAACTGCTAGAGGCTTTGTTGGCACGGAAGCGCGGTTGGAGATGTCCCGATCCGTGCCTTCTGAAGCCTGAGCTTGTGATATACCTTGTTCCATGGCTGCATTGTACGAAACACGCACTGGACTACCAGGCGGCGTGTCATTCACATAGCCCGGATCGTCCACCGCATCCCCTCCATCCACCGTCGCCCCAAAGGCCAAGCCCTTTCCACTGCCATCTAGCTCTCTGTTCCCCTGCGCACCAATGCTCTTCGGCCTTGCCTTGCCCAATGGCATCTTGTTGCTTCCGCTTCCCACACCATGCTCCTTACTGCCCTTTCGGAGTGGAGCGTCAGTCACAGCATCGGTCTTGGAGTTGTATTTCCTCTTCTTGTTGGGTTGACCGCCGAAGGACGAGAAGCCCATGGAAGCTGCGATGTCACTATTTTCATCTTCTTCTTCCATAGCTTTGACAAAAGCCCGTCTCGGGACCCGGTTTACTTTCGTGTGAGGAGGGAGGAGGGCACTTAGGCCGGCTGCAAGGGTCAATCAATGTTAGTCAGTGACTACAAAGTAGCGGAAGTGACCTGGAATCTTCGTGAGGTGAATCGGCCGATGAATCGAGAAGCCCTTCTTGACACTGAAGGTCATTGGTTGTCCTTAAAAGACATCCACAACGTCAGTGCTGCTTGAAGAAAGCAGCACTCAGACTCAAGAATGCAGAGAAATACTGAGACATGAGTGAAGCAGCGTTTAGCTGCTCAAGAATGACTGAAAGAGAGGGGGTGAGATGTAACTAATATTGAGGTAATATCATCTCTTTTTTTTTAATATTTACTAACTATTCTATAGGCTATTCAACATAACCAACCCTCTATTGGTCTGGTCTTTGCAGAGCCTCAATGACTCAAAATTCTCTGTCACTGCAGCCACTTTGTGATGATGAATGTCACTCATTGCATCAACAAGCTGGGGTGGCTATTATACACCTTAATGATTCAAGACAAGAAAGAAAGCTGGGTTCCTGAGGCACACATGCTTACAGCAGAGAAGGACAGTGACATTGTGACGGCAGGGTTACTACAGATAAGTGTCCCTTATTATTTACATCTTTACTAATATATTATTATCTATAGATTAAACATTGATGCCATCAAAGGTGACATCTTCATTATATGCTCACTGATGACTTTGTCAGCGAGCAGTGCGCTGTTCAGAAAGTGTTTTGAGATCTTAAGGCTGGTGAGCAGGAGGTCTCTCATCTTCTTTGCAAAGTGCACTCTGTCTGTGTTCTTCAGAAAGCCCTTGTCAATGAGATCAATCATCAGTGTAGAGAGCATCTCTTTGCGGCTCTTTACAATTGAAAAACAAAAGCTGAATGTGAGAAGAACATTCAGCAAGCTTTGGACTTCACTCTGCCCTCACAACAAACATATATTGAGAAGGAGTGATGGAACACTCGGGCAGACTGAGTGAATTATGCCTGATGTCACTCTGCTCTACTTCTGCAGATACCCTTGACCAACATGGTTGAATCATGACATGTCTCATTGAAACATGAAGTTAAAAAGAAAATGACTAAGTGGTCTCTTCTTGGATTTGTCCAGCATCTAGCTAACATTGCAGCGCAATGGGACAGAAAGGCTGAAAAGATTCAGGTGAAGTTCCGCTCCCTTCATCTTTCTGACACTGTCTTTTGACCTGGAATGCGAAAGCTGTCATATTCAGTGCAGCAGCTTATTCTGACTGAGCAGCACCGCAACAACAAGCTTCTTGCGAAGGAGGTGGAACCTTGAGCTCTGAGCGACGAACTTGAGTGTGATTGTCTTTTTTTTTGACAGTACCAGCTGCCTTGCAGTCACATGTGAATGCAGAAGCATTGGTTTGAGAGGGTCCTGAAAGATGAGGAGGTATGGGACCGCTACTCATTTATGTTTGATGAGTGTGGTTTCAAGATCTACAAGGGCATGAAAGTCTTCTACTTCAAAAGGGAGCTTTATGAGGAGACTGAGGCTTCGGCAAAGCGAAGACTAGAGGTAAGTGTCTCTTCTCTCTATAAATTACTACTAACTTTATTACTAGGTTCGGGAGATCTGTGACTCGCTCCTTGCCCGATACTATTGACTGAAGAATGCGGCGGAGTCGCTGTCGCCACAAGCAAGAGACTCGCTTTTTGCAAGGTGGATTACCTATTTGAGCAAGGTTACAGGGCCTATTCGAAAGGCTGAGGTGAAAGAACTACTGGGGGCAATTCCGGACGTCCCTTGGCAGTGGGTGGAGGCAACGGACTCGCAGCTACGAGCGGATGGGGCTACGGAGTCTCAATTGAAGGAGCGGAGGGAGGCTATAAAGGACGAGGCATGGGAGGAGCTGGAAGGGTGAGGGCGGAAAAGGCGGAAAAGGTGGCGGCAGCGAGGGCAGCGGCGGCGAGGGCTAATAGCCTCAATTCTCTATCTACTATACTATATATAGCTGCTTAATAATAATTACACATATTTTACTAGCGTATATGCAGAATAGAAACTCCCACCGGGTAGCGTTGCTGGCTGACATCGTGCCCTCATCCTCACGACAAACCGACCTCTGACGAAGAACAACACCTACCAATGACCGACGCTCAACCAGGATTGAAGAAACGACGAAACACTCAAGAACCCAACGAACGAGAGTGGATATCTTCCGATTTCAGTACCTCACCGGCCGCTGACTCACCCCTCCCGAATAAACAGTTACGAAGCCTACACAAAGCCCTTAATTAACTAAGGTCGCACGTAGAAGAGGACTCAGAACACCCCCTTCGCTTCATACTCTATCGTATCATGCAACAGACGGTCACTTATCGTACAGCCAATAACCGCTCTCTCTCTTCTCGTTCCGTAATCCTACATACTCTACTGTGGAAAAGGAAGGGGACGTTTTGGTAAGGTAGTTGAGTGCGCTGTGGTATAGTTACAGTACGCTTTCTATTGTTCTCGCTGCCAGGCCGGGGATTACGTGCTTGGCCCGCCTGATTGGGTTGTAGAAAGAGGGTTTGTGTCAGGTTGTTATGCTGGTTCTTTATTCCAGTATAGCTGTGACGACCAGTATGCAATTGATTGAATTAGTTATGGGTTTGAGAGGGGCGTGGAGCTCCGACGGAAGGGGTTGTGGTGATAGGGCGCTGTAGTGGGCATTGGTGATGGGTACTAGATAGTGGTGGAGACGGAAAGAATACTCGTCGACATAAGCAGATACGTTGAGACACGTCCGATGGTTACTACTACCCTCCGATATGGGGGTGTTACCGCTATAGTATAGGTGATGTATGACTATAGCATGAGGCTGTATGAACATCACCTCCCTTCTTTCTATCACTACATGAAGACACGTCACAGCCGCCGCGAGTTACGCCTCTGAAGTATCCCAAAGTTCTAGTCCCCAGGCATGATAAACGCTCTTATGAATAATCCCTGGCAGCGACTGCCTTTGCAATAACACCAGCAAATCTACCCGCCATATCCTGGTCTTGCTTAGCAGTCTCTATGCCAAGCAGAATCTTCTTAATCCCAACGCCGACTTTCTGATCGCTCCTCGTAGTCTCCCGGATTTCTCCAAGAGCACGTTGCAAGTCCTGCTCCGCAAGTACGCCGGAATGGCGGAGGATGTGCTCTAATTCTGCATATGTATTGACGTTTGGGACGGCGATTTCGGAGTTGAAAGAGTCGAAGAGGTCGAGATGTTGGAGTACAGAACGTTGTGTGGTTGTGGCGAGGATGAGGAGACGGCGACCCTTTGGTGGTGTTTTGCCCAATAGCACCATCAATGCCTGGAGCACTGCGTTGCTGAAGCGCGGCCCCACCGGAACCCACTCGATAATACGCTCGATGTTGTCCATCACCACCACACTGAGGGGACTCTTGTAAGCATCATCGAATGTCTTGCGCATGTATTCGATCTTGGCTCCTTCGTTGAAACCGATCATGTTCTCAGGACTAAGCAGCTTGATGAACGGGAATCCCGAATCTGCAGCCATCTTTGCGGCGAGGGCGGTTTTACCACTGCCAGGTGGCCCGTGCAAGATAACGGAGAAAAGTGGCGTCGATCCAGCCTCCTGGACCTGCTGAATAATGAGACGGCCTTCGTCAAGGATGTTGCCGATGAAGGGTGAGTAGTGGATGATACCACCCCGGATGCAACTCTCGAGCTCCTCTTCCGACACGCCAAAGGCAGGTTTGACTTCCTCAAGGGCGTTCTGGAAGTCGTTACGGTTGACCTTCATGTTGACAATGTCATCACTTATTCCCGCAACAGTCCCTACCTTTACATGGCGGTTGAAAGCGAATGATGATGCCGACTTTACCAGCCCTCCTATCTCGGCCCCTGAGAAGTTTTTCGTGACATGTGCCAATTCATCGAGGTCGACATCAGTATCCATGACGTTATTGTTACGCATCTTCTGCGTGTGGATCTTGAGTATTTGAGCACGTCCGTGCTCGTCTGGTAAAGAAATCTCCATATGTACTTCCAGACGACCTGGACGTAGAAGAGCATCGTCAATCATGTCCTTCCGATTGGTCATTCCAATGAGTAGAACGTTGTTGAGCTGATCGACACCATCTAGCTTCGATAGCAGCTGGTTGACGACACTATCGCCGACTCCAGTACCTCCCGCTGATCCACTTCCTCTTTGCTTACAAACTGCATCTAGCTCATCAAAGATGATGATATGTAAGCCACTTTCGTCCCCTTTCTCCTTATACTCCTTCTCGGCATCTGCAAAGAGCTTTCTTATGTTTTCCTCGGACTGACCGACGTATTTGTTCAAGACTTCGGGCCCATTGATGATTTTGGGCTCCCTCGCGTTGAGCATCTTGCCGATTTGCCGAGCGATCAAGGTCTTACCTGTGCCGGGCGGTCCAAATAGGAGTATCCCTTTGACGTGTTGTATCCCTAGCTTCTCAACAAGACCAGGTGGGAAGATGCGGGATGCGAATGCTCGTCGGAAGATCGCACTGAATTCGGTATCAAGCCCCCCAATACCCATATCCTCGAATTTGAAGTCTGGCTGAATGATAGAATTGGCCGCAGGTCTGCGATTTGAGGGCTTGAGGTTGATGCCTGTTCTTGCATCCTTGAAGAAGTTCATCGGAGTATGACGTGTGAGGATACCTCGAGATCGAGGGTCAGAGAGCGTCGGTGCAGACGTGGAGCCAGGCTTTTCCATAGAGAGATCCACCAGCTGAACGGTCCGAATCATAAGCAAGAGAGGGATGCTCTTGTGATCCATGAGTATACGTTGGCCAGGAGAGAAGATTTGATTCTCGTAATTCTGGGGATAAATTAGTCTGAAAGGGTATCGAACACCACGAGAGAGATCATGTTTACCCTAATAAAGTGCTGCGCAAGCTCATCTTGATCGTATGGCGTCTCAGTAGTTTTCCTTCCAGCGAAACCCACTTCAACGTCCATAGATCCCAGATAGCTCTGTCCACCCTGACTGAACGGATCGTATATCTGCACATTGACTACATCCGTCAAAGCAACTTGTGCCCACGATCTTTGAGGATCTGATAGACTTATCTGCCCCTGCGGAAACCCATCGTACGGCCTTGCGGTAAAAACGAAGGTGTCATTAATAAGGAGGTAGAGATCTGAGCCATCTCGTGACGGAGGGATGTCCAAGGGTGATACAGCAACGCTGCGTAACGCTTGTAAGCAAGGCCTGGAGCGCTATCATTGCTAAGCTTACAGGTTTCCGAATGTGTAGCTGTTATCCGGGCTTTTCGCTGGCCTTAGCTGCCAGGTTCTCCCACCAGCACCACCGCCACCCATCCTACCACCTGGAGCTTGCCTGCCCACAGGTGGCCTTTGCGCTGCTTCGTAATCTTTTGGCCCACCGTATCCACTTCGATCTTCGTAGCCTCCAGTCATTCTTGTGTCAGAGCCAGACTGTCTTGAAGGCGGAGGGGCTTGGTTTGGGGTTCCGTATCCGTCTCTTGGTGATGGTCTGGCGCCACTGTCTGGTCGCGCGCCAAATGGGTTTGGCACTGAAGGGAGGTTGTTGCGGTTAAACATTATGAAGAGATAAACCTTCGCGTGATATGCGGACGAGTAAAGTGAGAAGATCCTTCTAAATTAGATCGGTCCGGTGTATGAGAAACACTGGTTGATTAAGTTGCTTCGAAGGGTAAACTAGAGATGGTCGAGATGCCAAAGATATGCTACAACAAATTCATCGAGAGAGGTTTCAGGTTGAGAGAATATTATGTATAGTGGGTAAACAACTCTCAAGCCTTGAGTTTGGCAGTTTTTCATCTCAAAGAAACCATATCTTCTATGATGAATCCAAAGCTAACAGAATTCCTTTTTTGTTCCAACGAAGGCCAGCCACGAAGCTGCATCCACACCGCCGGGACTTCCCGCAGCCTTACAGGGCGGCACCTTCAACAACAGCAACCTACGAAGGTTGAACCTCGAACACATAACCACCATGCCTCTGTGAGCTTCCGCATTCGCCGTTCCATTGTTTGATTGTTGTTCATCCGAACACAACTAACGCACACACAGACATCTCCTAGGCAAGAAATCCTGGAACGTCTACAACACGGACAACATCGCCAAAGTCCGCCAAGATGAAGCGGCCGCCAAAGCTCGTGAGGAGGCCGAAGAGCAGCGCATGCAAGAAGTCGATGCGGAGCGACGGATTCAAATACTCCGAGGCCTGCAAGCGCCGCCTCCACCGAGCGCGCCTGTCGAGGATGACGAGGGCGGAAAGAGGGGCAGTCACGGTGGGGGGCACGGTCGCGAGAGGAAGAGGAGGAAATTAGCCGGTGAAGACGATACGGACTTTGCTATACGTGTTGCAAGAGAGCAGCAACAGTCCTCGAACACTGAGACACAAATCGCTAAGAGGCCGGCCAGTACCGACGCGCCCATAACAGATCATGCAGGCCACATCAACCTCTTCCCCGCCCCTTCATCCCGGCATCATGTCCAGAAAAACCCTGAAGCAGAAGCGGAAGCCGTGAAGAAGAAACGAGAGTTCGAGGATCAGTACACGATGCGGTTCTCGAACGCCGCAGGTTTCAAACAGGATATTGGGGCGAAGCCGTGGTATTCGTCATTAACAGGCCAGACTACTGGTGGAGAGAAGGAAGAGATGGTTGAGGGCGCGGTTGGTAGAGATGTCTGGGGAAACGAGGACCCGAGGAGGAAAGAGCGGGAGAAGATGAGAGTCGACGCCAGTGATCCGCTAATGGCGATTCGGCGGGGTGTGGAAGGCTTTCGGAAGGTGGAGAAGGAGAGAAAAGAATGGAAAGAGGAGAGGGAGAGGGAAGCTTGGGAATTGAAGGAGTTGGGCGAGCGCGAGCGACGAAGGCGGAAGAAGAGGAAAGATCGTGACGAGGAGGAGTTGGATGGGTTCAGCTTAGATGCGCCTGCACGAGATAACCCGGAGGACGACCGTAGTAAAAGGAAACATGAGCGCGATAGCACGTCTAGTCATCGGCGTCGGCATCATCAGCATAGGGACAGATGCACGAGTTGCGACAGTTCACATCGCCACTCGAGCAAGCACGAACGGAGAGAGTCATCGAAGAACATTGGCGAAGAAGGAAAGCACAGACACAGGAAGCATGGCGCTCATCGTCATAACTCAAAGAAGGATGCGTCCTCTCCAGCAGATGACTTCAAGGTTCGACTCCGCCGTCAACGTGACGAGCGTGAAAGGCGACAGCACGCAAAGACGGCTGCTTTACTGGACAAGGCCACAGCAGACGGTCGACCAGGCTGGGAACCTGGCTCGGGCGGGCGTTATAGTAGCCAATTCGCCACGGCATAGGGGATTACGTAGCAGTTTCGCAAGGACACATTCAGATCGTATTCTGCATAGGGTTCGTATACAGTGTGATATTGACTGCCTTGCTCTACATACAATATATAATTATCCTCCAGGTCATAGATGGACCACAAACGGTGAGAAGCCTTGTGCGACCCCAGCGGGAGACACCAATGCGGCCTCAAAATTATATGGAAATCGTAAGGCATGATCAATACAAGATACAAAACTAAGGAGGAGCGCCAATGTCCCCTTGACGATATGCGCCCCCAAGAGGTCCATAAACTGATACAAAAAGACTCGTTGATTAAGCCAGGACGCCGTAAGTGCGTACCTGGGATGATGAAACGTTGTAGCGCAGATGAAACAGGCCATCGATCATGGAAAGAGAGGAAAAGATCTTCGTTAAGCGCACAATTCTCCCATTGCCATCTCCACGGACAACGAAGTCTATTCAAGTTCTTTACTCAAAGTTCTAATCTTCTCGTCCGGAAGTGCAGCCATCCAGAGGCATCTCTCAATGAGGCCTTCGACTGGCTGGTATGTGTATTTCGTGCTTGCGTCGATAAGGCGAAGAAGACTCTTAACGATCGACGCAGCAGTGCGGTAGCGCTCGAAGTTGACAAGCGGCTCGCCGTCGCGGGTACCTGCGATCTGGGAGGGTTTCTGAGCGTTGTAGGTGAGGTCGTGGATGTAAAGAGCGAGAACTGGTATGCAACCCTCCTCAGCGTTCGCTGTCTCCATCTCCATCCTCAGATTATGGAAGTTCCGCACTGGCTGGACAAGACTCTCCAGCTCCTTCAGGATTTGCGTCTCCGCATAGGGCACAAGCTCCCAAGTCTTCGTCAATCGTGAACAGTCGATAGAGGTCAACGCTATCGTCAGTTGCAACATCGTAGCGTAGTTGTGACACTTTCTCGCATGATGGGCAACATGTATGTACTTCACGATAGTCCTCGCACGTTCATCGATGTTTCGGGTCAGGACAATCTCAGACAGAGCCCATTTCACCATGACATTGAAGCGGGCAGTGACGAGATCGATGCCTTTTGGTTCCTCGGCCCTGAGATACTCGACCCAGTTTAGGCATGCCGGTGAGGTATGGTGCCAGCTCATATCAACCAGGTCTTTCCAGTCGATCTCGCTTAAGGCATCCTCCTCAATGATGGTGAACTGCTGGGCCAGAGCCTCGGACTCGTAACCAATAATAAATGGTTGGTGCTCAGAAACTCCAGGAGCTCTGACTGTGGTTTCGTAGACGTGTCCTAGGCTAGGATCCGGGCCCAGTTTGCTTTGCGGAAGATCCATGTTGTGCTGACGAGTTCTGCTAGTTGGTGAAGGATTCGGGGTAGGAAGCCGGTACTGGAAGGGCATGTGACTTTGGTGTGACTTCGGAGAGAGGGCATTTTCCATTGTCATGGGTGGTGAGGGCGGATGTCTCAATGGATGGGAGAGCATGCCAGTTCCAGAAACCAAGGAGTCCGGTGAAAATTGTAGAGCTGGCTTGTAATATCGGTCCGTGGTTTCTTCTCGATCGATGACCTCCATAGAAATCTCGGAGGACAGATCACTCAGATTTTCGTCCTCGTCAAGCAAGAACGAGTCGGTGGTAGGCGACCTTTGAGCGAACGTGGAGGTTCCAGCTATCTTGCGTATACTGTCAGTTTCCTCCACGTAATCAATAGAAGGATCCGACGAGTCTAGTCCGGTGTCGGCCGCACTTTGATGCCGACTGAAGAGAGGTCGAGGCATCGAGATCTCTGACCACTCCCGGTTTGGCTTTCTTCGCTTCATGGATTTGTTGCTGAGTCCCCGCTCTAGTAACGGGGTGGAATTATAGGAGTCCTCGGACTGGGCTGTCGGGCTTGTAGGCAGTCTAAAAATAGGCGACTGCCCTCGCAGTGTTGATCTCCCGGAAGTCCCCGGCGCTATGATACGCGGTTCATTGGAAGACTCCTGATCAACTAGGGGCTCAGGCGTCACAGAGGATGTCTCCTCGGTGACCGTCTTATGGCAATTGGGATGCTTCGCAGTGTCATGATCCACTGTAGCTTGGTGTTCGCTCCCCGGATTAGCTTGCTGATCCAGGGCCAGCTCGAGAGACTTCTGAGATTCGCCGAGCTCATATCTGCCTTCTAACTTGAGCAATGCTGATTCAATCCCGCCGTCTGCGTCATCTGGAATGTTCGAAAAATGTATGATAGCTGCTTCAAAAGAGGGTCTTAAGGGAGGCTGTGACGAACGCGATTGCATCATGGATACAGGCTCTCCCACGCTCACCGCGGTCACAGTACCAGCAGAATCCGAATGACGAGCAGTTGCTGCGCCACCTGGTGATCTGTGGGCCGTCATGTAGAGAGCTGAGCCACTCATTGAGTCAGAGTAGGTTGTGATAGATCCTGTAGATCGCGGCCTTGGCTGTTGCTCCAAAGTATGTACATCCTGGATGGCCCGAAGATTGCCTCCTGGTCTTCTGCGTAGCATACGTGCTGGTGCCCTGACGAACACTTCGTTTGTATAATCAGCACCTACGTCAGAGGTCGCGCTGGTGTGAAAGCTAGGTTCCAGGAAGTGTCTTGTCATACCGCTTTGGAACGATTCGTATCTGCGGAGTGATATAGTCCCTGAACGAGTAGACTTGAGAGACTTTCCACGAGCCGGTATCGAAGGTTCTGAACAGCCTCCAGGAGAAACCTTCAGTGACCTTGCCGAGCTGTGAGCTTGGACTAGCCCTGAGTCGGGAAGTATTGTCTGATCAAGCTTGAGAAAACGACCTCCTGCAACCGAGATATTCTCCTGGTGTTCCTGCGGAATTTGGTGCACCATTTCGGCTATTTGAGAGGGAGGCGTTGTAGAAAGGGTTAATGTACGAGGATCCGACGTGTCCTCCAGACTTGGAACCGCGTTGTGTTCAGACAGAGCACCAGACATCAGAGGTAAATCCAGTCCTGTACCGTCCATCATGGTCATGGATCGACTGCCCAACGTAACTTGACTTGGCTGCCTGTAATCGTTCCTGGGTCTAGCATGGCCAGTAGGGAATGCAACTCCCGGTGACGGTTGAGCGCGCTCGTTACCAGACGCAATGCCGATGCTACTTTCAGGCATCACATCTACGTATGGATTTTCCTCTACCGCTTTCTTGAAGGACCCAGCGATCTCGCCAGCCAAGAGATCAATGCGTAAGTGACCATGGGAGCCAGTTTCTTTCAGCTTCCTTCTCTCCTCTGCCCTATGAATGACGTTGGCCGGTAAAGTAGAGCTCTTCCCTGCTAATGATGGAGCAGAAGGTACGCTTACACCTCTGGTCGACGCGTGGTTGCTACCGCTTTGCTTGGTGCTGAGTGCGCGCCGAATGCTGCCAAGGAGTGTCCTCATACCTGGATTTGTCACGGCATTGGGCTTCATTGTCGCGGCAAGCATTCCGTCGATGCCGAGTTTGCATGGATGAACGCTCGGAAGCTCAGTGATCGGAGTAGTGGGAGCGACCGTGTCAACATAGGGCAGGCCAGGCAGAAAAAGATGACCCCGAATGAGACTGCCAGCGTCGAGGTATGCCATCTGCGGCTGGACATCGTGGAGCTCAACCTTCGCAGCAGGCAGCGGCGCGCGATGATCCCTAAGCGCATCAGAAAAACTGCCACTTCGCTTGTGGCCATGGCCTGGACGAGCGCGCTTTGAACTCTCTCGAGTAAGAGATTCAACAGGTACCGGGTGCGCGCCAGCTGCCCGACCAGAAGCTGGCATAGACCATTTAAACCCTCGTGCTGGGACAGAACAGGATGTAATGTGGACGCTTTGCTCACTTGTTGGTGATGTTGGCAAGATGTGTGCTGAGGCCACGGACGTTTGCTGCTTATGATTCAGATGTTCGTTATGGCCTTCTTGGGCAATGTCCTCAAACCAGTTGTGTAAGCTCGCCTTAGAGTCTTCTCCAGCGAGGACAGCTCCAATCTGAGGTGGCATGGCATCAATGACTCCGCGATTCATTTGATTGGGATGACTCAGTTGACTATCACGGCTTCCTGCAATCCCGCCGGGTATAATATCGGTCTCTGCATGCCCATCGTTCTCGAATTCCAGCGAATCCCAGTACAAGGCACACCTCCCGTTCCAACACTTCTTCAAGTCCATGATGAGCTTTATGTCACTCGCGATCTTGGCAGTCCGGCCACAGACCTCTCGGCCAATGTCATTGACCTTATCGCAGAATTGAACCCGTAAATCGCGGTCGACAACAAAATCGTAAACGAAATAGTTCAGGATCCAATGACGGATGGCAGCAAAGACTCGGACGCGAATGACGCGCCCATCGTCATCGAAACCATTGATGGCCCAATGAAAACGTGCAAGGAGATAGGCTAAGAGATCATGGCTTGATAGGTAGGAGCGAAACGTAAGGAAGAAGTCGGAGACCAGTTCATAATCGACAATGCTTTTTGACGTTATCTGCGCAATGATTCGAGCTGGAGTCGCTGCAGTGATTTCGCCAGAATTCGAGTAGCGTACAATGGCAGGATCATCGGGGTTTGAAGCTAAAGCACCGAATATTGAAGGCGTGATCGGTTCCTTGGATTGGGGAAAAACGGGTGATGGCAACGCAGCTGAGCTGCTGGTGACTCCACTTAGTGGAGCAATGCGAATGTAGTGAGGTTGTTGGGATGTATAAGAGTGTCTCCTGAAAAGCACCGACCGTGATTCCATGCCTGGCGGGGCTGGAAAGAGTCTGTCGTACTCTCCTTTTGAGAAAACTGATGATCTAATATCTTCATTTGTCGATGTCCTTGTGTAGATTGAACTGCGTAGGAATGCGGTACCTCTGCTGCTGAAGCGTGGTGTACCTAACCTGTAATGAGGTATTGGTACTTCTAAGGTTGGAAGGGAGGATGATGGCTGTCCAGCGGTCTTTGGTCTTGTTGCTTCTGATCGATCAATAACAACCTTGAATGCTCCCGCTTCTGGCCTCTGCGACTTTGCGTGATCATCGACGGTCGAAAGGGATTGTGCACGATGATGACTGGCAGGTCGTCTCGGCGTGGAATCCGTCCATTGCATGCCATGTCCTGTCGAGCTGGTGCGACGCGCTCGCGTAGGGGTTCGCGATACTTGCGTTCCGGACCAGACACTATTCCGCTGTACTTCAGTGAACGGCTTCCTGGTGTTTACATCAGAATGTTCACTGCCGGACACTGTAGCTGGCGGAAAGACAAAAGAAGGTTGCTGAGATCGCTGATGCACTGGTCGCAGTACTGGCCTAGCGGTTAGCTGGTTAGCATGACTCTTCACTCTGCCATCGTACCTCGTTTCATTCTTGTAAGGTTTCCTGTGCTTTGCCTGAACGTCCTTGTTACCAGCAACGTACGACGTACCTGAGATATATCATGCCGTTATTTCCAACATTGCCGACAGTGAACTGTCTTCCTTCTCTTCCACCAGACCCCCCATCAGGTGTTATATTTCCAAGGCTTGTCTGCACGGATCGCTGCCGCAGCACTTCGGTGCTGTTCTTTACATGCCGTAGAGAATTATGCCGTTCCTTTTTGCCTTTCCTCTCAGATAATTTTCTCTCGAGGCTTGCGCTGTGCTGTGGAATTGAAGCAAGCCGTGAAGCCTGCTTGCTAGGCACCTCGGAGGCTTCTACTGCTGTTGCAACAGCCACACCTGCTTCATTGCTTCGCCACGGAGCCTGGTGCTGTTCTTGCGTTCGTTCCTGGAGAGACGTAGAGTGCAAGTAGAAATTGCTGGCGGACGCTAGAGGCTGAGCCATTGTCGAAGCCTGCGGACTAATGGTGGCGAGATTGGAGGATGTTCCCGGAGACCTCTCCAGTACGCCCCAGTACGTTTCATACGCTATTGATGCCGATATGGCGAGGGTACGATCTACGATAGATCTCGATGCGGAAACGATGCATCAAGTCGCACTGACTGTCCGATGACTGTAGGCAGGCGTCTGCCCCCTAATATGTCCCGAGGGCTCTCAGCGCGCGGCACCCTGAGTTCGCATCGGGCATGTCGATAGCCGCAGTACTGTGGAAAGAAGGTTGGAAGCTGATCAGATGCGACGCTGGACGGATGTTGGCAGAATGGCAAGAGTTAAGGATTCCTCGGTAGCCAGCGACTCGGAATCGGATTACTAACTTCAGCACTAAGGCGTATCATTCAAGTGGAGCTGGGTTGCTTAGACGCAGACTCCGCAATACATCGGACATGCGTGACAATCAAACAGAGGCAAAGGTCACGGTGACTGTCACCCATGTTCAGGCCTCAAAAGTACCAGGTGGATGGGGGTGTTAGTTCTTCTACATATCAGCGTGGTGGGACAGGTCGAATTGGAAATTGGGCCGCGACGAGAGGGTGCCTAAAGGCCTGTCAGTCCTACCTTACGTTAGTCATTCATGGATGCCCGCCCGAGTACTACTTTGTACTAAGTCACCCGGTGCTGCGGTTCTCCAAATGGCGACAGATTACACTACGCCACCAAAGCTGCGGATAAAGTTCAAGTGCCCGGCCGTAGCTTCGAACCATTACTTACCCTTAATGGCATTGTGTCACGATGATCTGGCCAAGGGAACTTCTCGACAATCTGAAAACAGATCTTCGATGTTCGCCTCTGCGATGTTACACCTACTTCTGAAACTAGGAGAGGTATCCAGTACAGACATGATCATCACTTGCCATCGTTTCTAGACATGCGGCTGACACGCAGACCTCAGGCCTCTCTGCTTTGTCGTACCAATGCGAGTACTAGGAGCTTCACTACTGCTAACGCATTGCTGCGATGTCAATTGCCGCAGCGAGCTATGAACACCAAAGGGCGGGTTGATTTGCTTTCGATTGGACGAATTGTAAGCTATGGAAACGATCGATAATAATAATGGTCTTTGGTCCGCGCCAAGTACTTGTACGAAGTACCTTGATTTGGAGCCGATCAATCGCAGGCCAAAGAGATGAGGGAGAATCTGCTTCTTCCACGGGCCCTTCTCCCGCCCGCTAATGTTATTTGGAGCGCCAAAGAAGCTTCCATTGGAGTTCGGCGACGGCGTTCGTTGCATCGTGGTGCCGGCTCTTTGACTGACGATCGCACGTGGCTTCCCTAGGCTCGAATCCATCTGTCTCCGCACAATATTGCGTACGAGGCTTGAAGGGTTGCCAAAGTGCAGTTGCGCTACTGATTGCGGGGCTCGCCCTACTGCGTACATTAGACAAACCGAAACAGTTACCGCCATACCTGCAGTCCCGACTACCTAACCTGCCCATCAGCACAAGCTCATCATGCCGTTTCTTCAAGTAGGTTACAAACGCATCTTCTATACCGATACACACCCTGAAGAAGGCACAACACCAAAAGAGACCTTTATCTTCACACATGGCCTCGGCAGCACATCTTCCTACTACTTCCCCATCATACCGGCCCTAGCATCTGCACCAAATAACTTTCGATGCATAGCCTACGACACCACCGGGCAAGGGCAATCACCATACACGCAGGTCGAGCAGTCAATCTCGACGCTTGCAAAAGATGTGATTGGCGTGTTGGATGCGCTGAAAGTAGAGAAAGCAGTCATGGTGGGGCACAGCATGGGCGCTGTCGTTGCACCTTTCGTTGCGGCAGACCACAGTGACAGAATCGTCGCTGCTATCCTGATTGGACCGGTACTGCCGACTCCAGAAGGTCGGAAGACTTTTGAGAAGAGAATCGAAGCTGTTGAAAAAGGTACCGAGCGCTCACAACTTCCAATGTCTATGAAAGTCACCGACGCTGATCCTTGTAATCAGACGGAATGGAGGCAATGGCATCCACAATCCCAACTGCCGCAACCGGAACCCTCTCCACCTCACTCCAACACGCCTTCATCCGCACGCTTCTCCTCTCCCAAACACCTGCTGGCTACATCTCCATGTGCCGAGTCATAAGCTCCGCCACCCCTCCAAATTACGCAAAGATACAAGTACCTGTACTGATGATCGCCGGAGAAGAAGATAAGAGCGCACCCTTGCAAGGTTGCGAAGAAATCTTAAAGCGGATTGGAACTGAGGAGAAGAGGATGGTTGTACTCAAGGGAGTGGGTCATTGGATCTGTATTGAAAGTCCAGAAAAGGTCTCGGATGCAATTGCGAATTTTTATAAGCAGGTTCAATAGCCAATAGCCCGTCTTGCAGCCAACGACCAGCACTTGCAACGTTGACTATCCCAGGACCAATGTCGGCGAGACCAACACAATATCATGCATTTTCAGCCCCAAGCATGTATCATTTCCCAGCCCCGATGAAAACTGTTGCCTGGTGATAGCGGAATTAACCCCTCAACACCGAAGCTGGGCCGTGGGTGTATACTCAGGACTCAACCTTACTGTGCCGCAATGTGGCAGTGCACCCATATCGACTGGTATGGCCTCCTCTGCTTGCCTGTGCGCGGCCGCCGGTTTATGATAATCGCGTCCGTACCATTGCCAAACTGGACCGCTCACCAGGGAGATTATGATGAGGGCAAGAGACCTTTGGCTGTAATCTAATGTGCTCTGTAGACTTCAATGAAGCAATATCAATACTGGCACTTAACTTTGATGCTCCCGGTGTCACTCTTCTGAGTGTTATAAGAGCTTCACATGAGATGATAGGTTACCAGGTTCGTCGTCTGCTGTGCATGGGGAAGGGTTACCTATCGATAAGCGGCGATGTCCGACACAACGCAAAGCAGCAGGACCCTTTTTCTCCGCGCCCAGGTGCAGCACCAATTGATTCGCTTCTTCCTCAAACATGTTGTTTCTCTTTTCCTTCACCAGCTCTCAGAGCTTTTTGTTCTCTTTAGGATCTGCCGTCAAATATCTCAGCTCAAGATAAGGCGCATCACCCTGGACCAGGATGGAGGTTCAGGCGCTTTCTCCAGAGGTTATCCAGGACACCTCAACCGCAGAAGTGGAGGCAATTGCGCCGGGTGATATACAAAGCACATTTGGCTCGGACTGTATAGGTATTACTTAATCTACTTAAGTCAAGATGCTCTGATCTATTACTCAGTGCGGTACAACAGGGCCGAAAGGGTTCTTTCCAGCAATACTGCGGAGGCTTAAGCCATTGTGATGATGAGAGCCAAAGTATAACGCAAGCGGCTACTGATTTTGATTCCTTTTGGATTGTTTCACGTTTGAGGCTAATCGTTTCGACCAATCACAGATCTCATCTCGAAACCACTGGGCTCCCGGATCCTTGCCTGCTCCGATGAATGGTTTGCCGACGCCTCGAATCTGACAACGCCCACTCCACCCGTTCGAAAACCAGGTGTCTACACCCACGCCGGCGCATGGTACGATGGCTGGGAAACACGCCGACACAATCCTGCCCCGTTCGATTGGGTCGTTATTCGGCTTGCTGTAGCCAGTGCCAAGGTGAGAGGTGTGGAGATAGACACTGCGTTCTTTGACGGGAATCACGCGCCTGAGATTGCCGTGGAAGGGTGTTTTGCTGGTAGTGATGATGAGGTCTTGGAGGAGAAGTTCAGGGGCTGGGAGACGATATTGGGAAAGCAGGCGTGTGGACCAAGCAGGCGTCAGGCGTGGAAGTTAGCGAAAGAGACGGAGAATGCATTCACGCATGTCAAACTGATGATGTACCCGGACGGTGGCATTGCAAGATTCAGATTATTTGGAACGGCGATACCTGTTTTTCCGGAAAGCGTGGACGAGGTATTTGATCTTGCGGCGACGGTCAATGGTGGTGTTGCAGTCAAATGCTCGGATCAACATTTCGGAAGCAGAGAAAATCTACTGCTGCCTGGACGAGGCGTGGATATGGGGGATGGGTGGGAAACGAAGAGGAGTAGAGGAAAGGGACATACGGACTGGGTTATCGTGAGACTAGGTGCCCCAGGGGAGATTGAAAGGGTAGTAGTAGATACAGCACACTTCCGAGGCAACTTCCCCCAGAGCGTGATGGTGGAGGCTATCAATCACCCTGGACCTGCGCCTGATGCTGAAGATGTTGGCTGGGTCCAGCTTGTGGGAGCCCAGAAATGTGGACCAGATAAGGAGCTTGCGTTTGATGAGGAGCTGCGGAATGTGTCAGGGAGGGTATATACCCATGTGAAGCTGGTCATTATACCGGATGGAGGGGTAAAGAGGTTTAGGGTTTTCGGACAGCGGAAGGTCGGATAGGTTTCGATCACAATCTGACCAGCTTGGGCGCTGCACAAGCTTCCGTAGACACAACAGGCTACATATACCCCCTGGCGAAAGACAGTCGCGAATACCTCTGCATAGCTTTCAAAGCATTAAGCTTCAAGCCATGAGACAATGACTGCATGGATGTAATATATCGACTGGGAGATATTTTTAAAAATCTCACCTTTTTACGTCAGAATAGGTACTTGTACCTCACTCGTCCGCAAGAAGATGCTGCACGTCGTCGGAAGACGACAGGTGATCCATTGATGATTCAGTGCTATCAAAAGAAGCTTATCGATTGGCTAAAGCTTGCCTCCATCATCTTACATAGTGCATTACGATAATTCGTACCATTCATACCTTACTTTAATCCACGAAAAAGAACCCCGCATATTGCTTCGTCGACGACTACTCTTAGATCTCTGTATAGGAAATTCGTCTTGGACATTGTGTCCATCAATACAGAAGATGTCATCAGCAACAGGCATACCAGCGCAGAATCCCGCGACTTCCGGCCGTGGAGAGGATGAGCCGCTGCTTGGTAGAGCTGGTGACGCCTCGCAGCAGGAGGGTAAGGGCATACAATTCAACTTATTCATTGGTGGGTGCTCTCTAATCCACGCTGCACGATCACCGCGGATTGGAGAACATACCAGAGCTATAATCGTGCGGGACACTGGCTGACATCCTACGCTATAGGCACCGCCATCATTGCTCAGGCAGGCATATGGATTGCAAGTCTTCTAGACTCTGTTGATGATTATCACTGACTTCAAAAGCTTGCTGCTATAGTATGGGCGAGTATCTTCATGCACGACTTGATTCTTTTCTCCGCACATCCTGTACACAAAGCCTCCGTCCACGGCATCAGATACTCCTGCTAACCTCACAATCCAGCTTCTTAACTCGGCCGCCTTACTCCTCACAACCGAATCCATCCTCATCCTCCAACCAACCCATACTCCGACCCAAAAACGCCAAGGCACAATCGTCCATTCCGCCCTCAACGTAAGCAGCGTCCTCAGCCTCATCGCCGGCCTGGTCATCATCGAATACAACAAGATTTCGCACGGCGGGGCACACCTCGAGTCTCCGCACGCTATCCTCGGCCTGATCACTTACAGCTTCTTCATCACCCAAGCGCTGTTCGGTCTCGCGCAATACTACACCCCAGGCCTCTTTGGCAGCGTGCAGAATGCTAAGGCCATGTATAAGTACCACCGTGCAAGCGGATATACTCTTCTGATACTAGCGTTCGCGACAGTGGCGGCGGCTACGCAGACGGACTTTAATAAGAATGTTCTGCATATCCAGCTCTGGGCGGTGATTGTTGCAGCTGTATTGACGCTCATTGGGGTGTTGCCACGGATCAAGAAACAGAAGCTTGGACTTCGTTGAGGCCAGGATGGCCAGCAGAGGTCCTTAGGATGTGTAAGGGCGTTCAGATTGCTCAAGGAAACCGTTGTTGGAACAGCCAAATTGCTAGCTCTTGGCGATAAGGAGTTGAGGCCGTTATTTGAGAACATTGTCATCTATTTCCGGTTCACTGTACCACCTAGGGAGTATCAATGCATCTGTCTATCGCTAGTCAATCGGAAGGCGGCTCATTGATCTTATCTTGCTTGATCAACTTTAATGGTCTATCCACTTAGCCAAATGTGATCTCGATCTTCTGCACCAATCAAACAGTCTCATCAGGTGTTACGGGTTTACGTCAACAGCTGTGAAAATGCCCACCACCGGCAATTGACCTTCCACCAAACCCAGCTACGAGCTCAGATACACGTAATCACAGCATAACAACGTGGAAAGACTGGGACTCAGATGGTTCACGGTCCAGAACCCCTTATGATGGAAATATCAATCACTTGATAATCCAGACTATGGCAGCAGCTATGTCTGCTATTTCTGTTGTTCGTACTTTTCTCATCTCTATATCTGAATCTAAGAATCGACTCTGTTAAGCTAACCGTCACCCTTCGACAGGACGAGGGAGGACACTACGGTAGTGATGCGGCCGTTGATGATCTAGACTAATATAGTGAGACTAGCACTTTAGCTTCTGTCGTTACAAAAATATCTTTCCGAGGACGGCCGCCGGTATCATGCTACAAGGATGGAGGATACTAGTATGACACTATGTCTATGTCACCAGCCCTGAGCCCGGAATGATTACCTTTTCGTGGAGGGGCCCGAACGACGAACGTGCCCAAGAGGTTCAGGGTATGGCTCATCATCTCTTTATGAGACTCTTGGACGAAAACCTTTCCTGGCTCCAATAACAAAGGACCCGCGAAATGTCCTTGATATTGGGACTGGTACAGGCACCTGGGCACTTGACTTCCCGCGATCAACAACAATCTGCATCGGTCATTGGGACGGGCTTGTCAGCAATTCAGCCAAAATAGACGGCGCCAAATTGCAGTCTCGGAATTGATGACGCGACCGCAGAGTGCACGTACAGCAAAAAAGAGCTCCAAGTGTATACAGTATGATCTTTCCTTGGTTGTGTTTCGGACTGGCCGAAGTTCTACACAGAGGTTATGCAGTGCGTCCAACCTTCTTACATGACCTCTGAATCTCATATCTGACTGTGCCCTAAGACATCTCAAGCCCGGGAGGTACTTTAAGCAAGTGGAAATGATCGTGTGCTTCAAGTCTGAGGACAATACCGTCAATGAAGACAACATCATAGGTCAGTCAGGGCCGCTCTTCGTCGAAGCCGGCAAGATATTCGGAAAGTCCTTGACGATCGTCGACGACTAAAAGGATATACCGAGGCCGCTGGGTCTGAAGATGTCAACGAGGTGAGGTTTCGCCTGCCAATTGGCCCGTGGTGTGAAGGCAAGAAAATTAAGGCGATTGGTCTATGGAATCAGCTGCATCTCCTGGCGGGCCTTGAGGGGTTTGTTATGCGTTGTTGACGAGAGTCATGAGCGTAAGTGAAACACTGTGGTCAATTGTAGGTGAATGCTCTGCTACACTGACTCGTTGCATTTGCCGTACTTGCTATAAGGTCCTCTACTGGGTATGCTTCTGTCTGAAATCTCGGGCTATGTGCGAGCAAGTCGTTCTGCCTTGTCCAAGCACCAATAAGGCCTATTACAGACGACATCTACACTATCCTATCAATAGCTTTCCAGAGCTGGGAGCCAGCATTGGCAGCTGCAATACGTATTTGGTCGTCTGAGCTAAGCCTTCTGAGGCTGGACAGTGATGTTACTGTCATATAACTGTTTGTAGGGGTGAAAGATCCATTGAATCTGGTGAAGAGTAGAGAAGCAAAGGCCATACTGTTGGTGGTGTAGTTTACAGAGCGGATACTCGTAGAACCACCCAGAAATTGATGTCACCCATAGTTGATATTCAGCTTTAACTCATTTACCTAAAACTTACGCGAAACTCATTTCCAGACCCTGCTTTCAAGCCGGACTCCTCAAGAAGGTGCAGCCTCCTTAAACTCAGGCAGGCCCCTAATCTCTCCTCCTCTGAAGGGACTAAAGCATGCGACCATGCCTTCTCCACAAACGTCAGACTCTGCAACAGCATTGAAGAAACCCGAAGGTTGAAAAAAAGACCACGAGGATAGGTACGAAGGCCCTTAGCAGTTACACGTCCAATACCAATACCTACCGTGTCGCTTCTTCCCGCAACGGCAAGCTACCGCAGATCCTCGGCCCCTTGCGTAGCCCTTGGAGGAAGCTGAGAGAGGCTGCAATGAACAATGGCGAACAAGAGATACCGATGGCTAAGAACGAATCACCGGACTATCTGAAATCGATACCTTACGAAGACACCAAGGCCGCGAAACCTCCCATACCCATCAATGTCATACCACCACCGCCATCACGCGATGGCGCAAGGACAATCAACCGTCCGAAATCTTCGCCAGAATGCCGCTCACCGCCCGACAAAGGTCGATCGCGATTGCACAATGATCTGAGGAGGGACTCAGGAATGGCGCCATCGAGCTCCACCGCGAGGGATAGCAGGACAACACTTGCGACCGATGCTGAGTCTTCAGCAAGCTTGAAGAACTCGCCAAGTCTCCCAAGGATTACTATACAAGACGAAGCGACACCGACACACCCGAAGAAAAACCGAAAGTGGAGTGGACACAAGGCGAAGAAGGCGGATCAGCAGGCAGAGGGTGCGCTGGCTATTCAGCAACCTTTCCTGGGCATTACTACACCTATACCGACTGGAAACTTTGAGGATCTGACACTGCCGGGACGGGTCGACTTTTCACACAGAGGGAGCATGTTAATTGGTGGGAAGAAGGCTAATAATAGCAGTGGAATTATCAACGGTCATGCAAGGCTTAATAGCGGACGAAGGCAGCCGAGCATATCGATGCTGGCGACATCACCAGATACTGGGGGGAAATTTCTGTCAGCCGATGAAGTTATGCTGTCACAAAAGGTTCGGTCAATGTATGAGTATGGGGATGCTAAGGAACAGAACCGGATGGCTGAAAGATCCGCTGGTATAGCGAATGAAGGGGTCGAAGAGCAGGCTGTCAGGGACGAAGAAAGTAGCTTTGCCATTTCGCAAGCTAAAGGAAGCCCAGGCACGAGCAAAAACGGTACCTCGAATGCAGCATCGCCAATGACACCTGCGATGAACGGCAGGAGGGAGAGCACGATAAGACGGGAACAGAATGAGCTAGCCGGTGGCATTGAGGATTGGGAAGACATCCACGGTGGTGATTTGGATAGATACGGGTTCATCGTGCCCAGAAGGCTGCCATCGCAGGGCTCGTCCATGAAGTCAGGACACCCAAGGTCGCCAGAACCTCAACGAATGCAGCGCGTCTCAACGCTGCTTCTGTTAGCTTCCGAAGCGCCGAGAAGGAAGCGAAGCACGCTGCGTCGGACACCGTCCCCCAATGGAACGGCACGCTCGTCGACGAATCCGGCACCCACTAGGAAACTTTCGGGCCGCTCACTGCGACCACCGTCGTCACAAAGTTCCTATCAAGGAAGTCTGGGAGCGACAAACTCAAGGCTCCGGCAAGCTACCAACCGATTACCTTATAATAAGGATAGACGGTGGATGGACGAAGCCGGCGATATGCTTACCCTACCACCAGGTTTGGCGAACATCGCGGAGCACGAGGAAGGAGGTAAAGCAGCAGCGGAACTGAAGAGAAAGGAGTGGGAGAGGGAAGAGAAATGGAGGAAGATGGCAAAAGTAGTGAAGAAGGGCAAAAATGGAGGTGGGATGGTTTTCGAATTTGACACGAAAAGCCCTAAGCTCATCGAGCGGACTTGGAAAGGCATACCCGACCGCTGGCGAGCTACGGCGTGGCATGCTTTCCTCACATCAAGTGCTCGAAAAAAAGGAGGGCTCCCAAATGATGATGAGCTTGTAAGAATCTTCCATAAGCTGTTGGATCAGAGCTCGCCGGACGATGTTCAAATCGATATCGATGTGCCCAGGACCATCAACAGCCATATCATGTTCAGGCGGAGGTATCGAGGAGGGCAGCGTCTCCTCTTCCGGGTTCTGCACGCTCTCTCGCTATACTATCCAGAGACCGGCTACGTTCAGGGGATGGCTTCACTAGTTGCGACACTGCTTTGCTATTACGACGAAGACACTGCTTTCATCATGTTGGTGAGGCTGTGGCAGCTGAGAGGATTGGAGCGTTTGTATCAGTCAGGGTTTGAGGGCCTCATGGAAGCTTTAGATGAACTCGAGAAGAAGTGGCTGGCAGGTGGCGAAGTCTCAACTAAACTGGTATGTCTTATTTCGAAACATGCCCATGGCATAGATCTATATACCAGTGTGGTTGTACAATGCCTTTCACGAGGTTGCTGTGGCTGGGCCGAACTTCGCATCGCCTCACTCCGAAGAACATCAAGCTAACTTGATCTGCAGACCGACCTCGGAATCTCCCCTACGGCCTACGGTACGCGCTGGTATCTGACCCTATTCAACTACTCCATCCCCTTCCCCGCGCAACTCCGCGTCTGGGATGTTTTCATGCTCCTCGGCGACAGCGACGCGTGTCCATCACCCCAAACCAACACCTTCGCAGGCGGCTTAGACGTGATACACGCGACGTCCGCGGCCCTTATCGACGGCACGAGAGAGATACTGCTAGACTCGGATTTCGAAAATGCGATGAAAGTGCTTACGAGTTGGATCCCGATTAAGGATGAGGAATTGCTGATGCGGGTTGCGAAGGCGGAGTGGAAACAGCATCGTCGGAAGAAGTGATGCTGTTGAGTGATTGCTTTAGGAAATATCGTCAACTAATATCTCGTTGCGTTGTGCTGGTTTTGTAAGGTATGGTTCAGCATTCGGGAAGGCGCTTCTCTGTAGAGTTTGATTATCCTACAGCGCTTGGCTTTTTGCCATTACTATTATACCCCTAATTGTCGCTCAACAAGAGATATCTACATGTAATGAAGCCAGCAGCCCTGGGACATTGACAAAGTCTCTTGTGCAGTCTATCTCAAATCGATAGCTCTCATTGTCCTCTCACACCTGATCTGATACACCCAGAAAGCCTCTCAAGCCGTCCCTCGCAAACTTACTTGACTATCAACTCCCCTGTCCCATACTCGAAGAACATCATTCCCACAAGCCAGAACACCATAGCCCACGCCCACCACCGCAACGACCATCGAAGACCCTACCTTCCCGCCCGAGCTCGGTATTCGTCGGCCGCGCAAAGGGCGTGACTTCAAAAGTGCTGAAGTGCGCAAACGCAGCATGCCGCGTCGACCACGCAGAGTAGCAGCCATCCAGCTACCTACTGTAGCCATCCATCCGGCCGGGGTGCAGGTATGGCAGCAGTGCACGATCCACTCGACACCGGGACGGGCCCGCTCGGGCTATATGTTTCGGCGAGTTTGGCAAGGTCGTCTGCAATCATCTCTGGCAACCGTTACCTCAGCAACAGCGGCGAGGACATGATGTTCGGAATTCGTCATGGCTGAGCTGGTGAGGTTTTCGATTGGACTTGACTCAGGAGGAAGGGAGGGTCACTTGGAGGCTTCTTGTTGAGAGGGGGGG
>JAABUP010000716.1_pt1 | contig 71265 bp, 80 predicted proteins | sample 5559201 | NCBI WGS metagenome assembly JAABUP01 (sample SAMN10711887, study PRJNA513373) | rock metagenome | isolation source: Antarctica rocks | place: Antarctica | reverse complement strand
AGCCCATGTTTCTCCAGAGTACAGCAGAACTGACATGACAATGCATTGAAAGAATTGCATTTTAACAGACAGGGTCAAAGCCCTAGAGGACCAGATGTTGGCCCGTCTGAGGCATTACGTGTTGTGTTGTGATAGTATTGCTACAACATGATATGAACAAAGCACAAGTTTGTTTGGGCGTGTTGTATGTTTGGATTACAGAAATGTATAGTCCTACAGACCAATTCTACACAAGTACAGTGTATATTTGCAGGACAAGTAGACTTGATTGCATATAGGTACCTACAGGTAAGTACCTTGCTGACTACTGACTCTGATGTTACGTATTATAAGTATATAATTGCGTCACTGTAAAACGCGTCATATGCAATGACAAAGCTGAAAACCCAAGCAACTGCCAGGCACCATTGCAAAACCACTCAATGATTCATACCACTGAGAGGAAGGCACCTGAGGCCGGGACCTGGAAAAGTTTGGCCTACATATATAACGAAGAGTCTGCTCAAAGTCTTGAAACAATACAAACGTCAATCAGCAAGGGCAAAATTGTCTGAAGCTGATTCCAAAAATCACAGTGAGTGCATTTTATATCAAAACTTGCTACCAATGTGCTTGCAGATTTGATTTGACAGACATTCCAACATCTGAATCAAAAAGATGCTACCAAGGTGAGTATAAACAGAAGAAGCTCCGTGTAGTAAGGAGAACAAGCTGCACAGCACGCTGACAATGACACCTTCAGGAATTACACACAAATTTTTCTTGACAGCAATACACTCAATACAAGCAATCACTTTGCTTCATATTACACACACTCTACCAGAGGCAATCTTGACAGGCTTCCAAATTGTATCTCTCGATGCAGAGATGCATGTTACCCTTGCTGCTTGCAGGGGTTGAAATCTGCAATCATTGATATGCTTCCTCAAACCCGCAAGCCCTATGGGAAGCTCAAAAGTGGTCCTGCAACGCGCGTGATGATTTGCAGGCGCACGTAGGTTGCGTCGGTACCAGAACGTACATGCTCGACTTTCAGCACCCCTCATGTTCTGCTTGCTGCAGCTTCAGCATTCTGGAAGGGTGCCACGCGTAAGCCATCAGCTCTTGCATGACAGCTGCACTGCGCCAGGTGCTGCGCCTCTTTGCAGGCTGGTGCAGATGCAGTATTGTCTCCATAAAGCATGTTTCCCAGCAAATGGCATTCCAGACATGTTCAGGACATGACAGGCTTGCCATTTTGTTCGCAGTGTTGCGGCGAAAGGCGCTTAGTTGAAGGGATGCTTCAACTTGGTGACCAAGCTTCAAGCTTGCGTTCAGCTGTTCTGGGCCAGCACCAATGTTGCTTGGCAGTCCTGACGTGCCTGGAATGTATTCATCTGTAGCTGTTGAGTGGTACAGGAGGTGGTACAGAAGGATGGTGCGCACATAGTGTGAAGGGACAGACGCTGTGCGCCAGGACATGGGCAGCATTTGCTTGTATTCAGGTCTGCCCATAGACATTTCCACGAACTTGTATAAGCCCATCCTGTCAGCTTCTGGTACCTTGGCTGATACTGACCCATGGTCTGCTGTTGTGATCACGTGCAGTGGAAGCTCACGAAGCCAATGAACGCTTGTTTGTCGGATGACACTGTTCATACCACGTACTTCAGGTATCTGCAGTAATTTGTGCCCGGAAAAGGACTGTCCGGCTCGGTACACGCACAGTGTGATCACCGAGCCAGAGAGCGGCCGTGCGCAAGAACTACGTACAACAACAAAAGTAGCGTGAGATTGTACCAAGTACAACCGTTACGTGCGCAATGCCAACAAAATGCAATATACACGGTGAACCGCATAGTAAAGCAAGCCTGATGTTTGGCAAAGAGCACTATGCGAGCCACGCTTGCCTTACCCAGCAATGCGGCGTGGAGGACTCTGCACCAACCTGTAGCAGCTTCGGTGGGATGTCTGATAAAGCAAGCTCACCGTCGACATCCGCATTGCATCTGTTCGGACCCAGACATGTGTGGAAATGCATGGAAGGTCTGAGTCAGCACTGAGACCGAGTCAGCATTTCTTGCGAAGAAGAAGCCTGTGGAAGCACAACAGGGCTTATTCTTTAGTTTAGCTTAAGCGTCAGCTATGAACAGCAGTGTTTTCACAAGTGCTCTAGAACCTTAGGTGACTTTGTGTGGCATTTCATTCTATTGGTCAAATGGGCATGGTTGGTCCCAATGACCTGTACAAAAATCTCTTACTGCTCTGGCTACTCAGTGCCTTGCAGAAGACTGAGCCCACGCCATCACTGTGAGAACAAAGAGCATTAGCGCTTTTGCTTTCACAGCTGCTCATCCTCATGCATTTGACTCACTAGGCTTGAGGTTGCTGAAGAGCCTGGAGCCATGTAGGCCCTGACATGTCAGGCACATCTATGAGAGCAACTTAGGCGACTCACCGTCAACTGACTGGCTATGACTGATCAACTTTTGGATTAGAGTCAGCAGTCAGCAGAGTACTTACATTAATTACAGAAAGGGTCTGTCAGCTGAAAGCAAAGCATGCAGCTATCACAGAAGGGCGAAGAGGACAAATTTGCAGTGCCAGCTTCACAATGCACAGTACTCCATAGCACATCAATCATGCTATATGCACCATGCTTACCTGCAGCAACTCAGTGCTTGTGACGTACCATGCACAGACCCACGGATTGACCAAATTTTCTACAGCATGAGTCGGGCATGCGCATAGTGCTTGCCTACACGTGCCATGATGTACAAGAGCGCTTTGAGGATTGCATTGTCATTGTGTGAGCACAGTAGCACATGAGTTGTGACAGCTGACGAACGCATGTTACATTGTGGGCAGAAATTCAGCAACACTGGGTCAAAATTTGAGACTAGACTGTCACAGTGCACATTGCACAGATAAGCACTTGTGCAACAGGTTTCGAAAACAGATGTTGTGGCAGGCTCCTTATGATCATTTGTGGCTGTCCTAGGCTTTTACACAAATGCTGATGTCATGTATGTACGTACATGTATACATGGATGCGGCAAGCAAGTGTGCTCCATGTTGAGTAGCGTGTAAATCACACAGATCAAGCTGTTGTTCATCACTGCTTGCGGCCCGGCTGAGCACTCCCTCAACAGCATGTGTTTGCTCTGCATACATATGCCCTACAAATCACTCATGCAGTGCGACGCTCATGTTTGGTTTAGTGGCTGTCCAGCCTTACGTATCTGCTCAGCTACAAAGGTGCAAATTTGCTGTGCAAGAAAAGATGCACACTCTCTCTTGTCATTCAAGTCATGAGTCAGCCATTATGAGCTGTGGTATCAATGGACCTTGTACATGCTGTTTGACTGTTAGCTAGAGGGCAAGGGTGCTGCTCCAGTGGGTGGGTAAGCCATGGTACTTAGGGGTGCCGGGGCAGGCGCAACCCCAGGTCCACTACCATATGACATCGTGTTGGCCGCTCCTGGAGGACCTCCTGTTGTGCTACCTGTTAGTGGTATGCTGCTTGTCAGTGGTCTGTGTCATTGTGTTGCCAAAGACATATAATTGCAAGAGACACAGGACTGAGCAGTTCATGCAGTAGCATACATGATGCAATGCAATGCTGCAACGTTCACAGCCAAATCGCAGTTCTCAAGACTTCTGTTGCACCTCAAAGAATCATTGCAAAATTATGTGTGACTTAGACCATGCAAAGACAGGCAGTAGCAACAGCAGCCACACAAACCAATACTCCAGCAGTCAGCATTATGAGCTGCAAGCCCCAGCAAGCTCAGGAAGGCAGTGCATTGAGCAATGCAACAGTATGCAAAGACTTGTGACTGCACCTGAGTTTGCAGCATTCTGTGCAGCCAAGACAGACGCTGTTGAAGTTACAGTCGATGGAGCTGAAGGCGATGAAGATCGGGAACTAGTTGAAGCGGGTGGTGAGTCATCTTCGTCCTCAGAACTTTGAGACGATGATGATCTTGATGCCGAAGAGGAAGCTGATGAGGATGACGATGATGATGCTTTCTCCATCCCATCTGGAAGCAAGCAAAGGCAGCAATGATGTACATCTTTTGCATATGTATTGTATACACCATGGCAGGGCCTCTGATGACAAGAGTGGAAGACAGCAGACTGCAGCCTCTGTCAGTGTGCACATGTGATTAGCACAACAGAGCAACAGCAGTGCAGGAGCTATGAGCATGCGCATACTCCTTGACATATGCTGAATACGCATGATTTCGCTATTGCCACCAGTGGTATGTGAAATGAAAAGCTGTATGTCATCATCATACAATATTCCTGCTTCTGTGATGCACATGCCATGATTTCTTCCCTGCAGTGTGCTCAATGCTGTTGCCTTGCACATCAGCAATGTGCTGTTACTTGTGCTAAGGCAGCTTTGCGACTTGGGTTGAGCAGGACAATGGTGAGATGCCTCACCATCCTGCGGTAGCCTTTCTCGTAGCTGGTGTACCTCCTCCAATTCAGCAAGGATCCGCTGGTACTCTATTTTGTCTACTTCGTCGACATCAGCTACACGCAATCTGTGAGAGTCGACTCGGACGTCAGCCAGTGCGCCGAGGACGAGCAGAGCTGCAAAGCCTTTCAGGAACATAGCCTTCATCAAAACAAGAGTTCTGCACCTGTACGTACATATACATAGCTGCGGCTGGCGCTTTCCACACGTAGTGTATGCATATGTTGCAGGTCTACGCAGGTCGTTGCTCGACAAATCACATGCAACGTTGTTGCTTGAGACGCGGCAAGGGCAGGCACGCCGGCATATATGCACGCCAGTACATACCTGGACAGCTACTAAGTTGCACACAGCCGAACCATGCACAACATCCGGTTTTTCTCAACGTGGCGGGCAAGAGCATCACAAAGTGAACACAAAAAGGTGAGCCAGAGCCGGATTTCTGAGCCGGTTTATGGTTGCTTTAGAGAAGTCAGAAACGTATGGAAGCCATACTGGTCCATGTGGGGCTCATTACATCATATATGTTTGTCAAGTATGGATTGAAACAGTCATGTAAAATCCTGTTGATGCTGACCAGTCATGCTGACGCAGCATCACTGCCCAGTCCATTCCTGCTGACACAGCATAAATTTGAGTGTTACACTTGTCTGTACTTACACCGTTCACACAAATTGAAGCACTATACCAAAGACTTGTTCATTGGACGTCGAGCACACAAATCCTCAACTCAGCCACACCAAACCAGGCAAACTTGAACTTAGCCACACCAAATCAGGCAACATCATCGGCTAGACTGGCGCCTTCTATTGTGCATGCGATTCCTAAAGCGTGGTGGATTCATTGCTGCAGATGAGACCATGCGTTGACTGCGCCTTGACGATCTGGCAGGGGATTGGCGCTGCACCCCCATGGTGAAGGGCAGGCTGCGAGGTGATGGCATTGTCTGCGCAAAGCTAGTGTTGGCAGGTGCTGATCCTTCAAACAGCTCAGGCCAGGATGCACTTGAAGCTGAAGCTGCAGGTCTGTATCTTGTCTGAGTGATCCAAGGCACCACAGGAATTTCACTGTCCTCATTGTGAGGTGCACTCTGGTGAGCATGCCCCACAATCGGTTCTGACCTCAATGCAACAATTGACGACCTTGCTGCTGCAGGTGCTGAACTTGCTGTATGCCTGCCATTAGGTTGACCTGAGTGCAACGTGCAGTAATGAGTCGTCTTTGCCACATGGATTTCAGCACAAGGCAATCATGCAATGTACGCGGATTATCAATCCAATGTTTCAGTGTAGGAATGGTAGTGGCATATAGCGATTAGATAGAAGCATGTTGAAGCAAGTACAGCTTTGGGTAGAAGGCAACAGAGCAGTAACACCTGAATGTACCAGAGCATTTGTCAGGAGCGTGCAATGCAACAACACAGAGCATGGGCAAGCCAAGATGGCCAATGCTTTACATAGAAGTCAACAAGCAACAAGTGACATTATATGAAATGGGCATGATAAGCAGGAAGCATACCTCTACGCTCAGACAACACAGAGCCAAGTTGCTCAGATGCTGCTGCAAGCCTGTTCAGCATTGACCACATAAAGCCTGGAATGTCAGCAATGGAGACCGACCTTGGCAAGACCGGACTACTGAACAAATTTGGCTCTGATGCAAGGCTATCTGACCTTACATTGGGTCCAGGCCTAGATGCAAAGTACGGCCTGTGCCGCGCTAATGTGAGCCTGTGAGCAGGTGAGCCTAAATTGGGAGGCTGTAAATCTGGCAGCTGCTGATGTTGTGATGCTGCTGAGTCATCATGTGCGGATGATGATGAGTTATGTGCTGGGGACTCTGGAGGAGGCTCTGGTGAGTCTCCAAATGGTAAGTGGTGTCTGGGGTGGGATGTTGAAGCCTCTGGTCCAGGCAGACCTGCTGTGCCATTGGTGAGTAGATCATCATAATCAGATGGTGTAAGAGGGCGATTGTGATCATTGGATGTGGATGGGGAATGTATAGGTGACAGGGCGGTGTCATCAGCAGGTGACTGACCAGCTTGGCCGGCTGGTGGAGCTAGTCCTTGCCTTGGAGAGCGTGTTGGCGATGTTGGAGAGTCAGCTGCAACGCGACATGACTACTCAGTGAGCAAGCAGCAGGCTGACAGAAAGTCAGCAGCATCAGCAAAATGTTTGAAGATTGCAGGGTGTCAAGAGCGATCACAGCTAAATACCAATGCAATACTGATAAGCAAGCTTTGTATACTGAAATTGTCAAGCTCCCAATGATGGAATCTACAAACTGTTTGTGACTTTTGAGAAATCAAAGAGTTGCAAACACACAGGGCCATTGCTGCGCAGGAAAATGCCGCTGGTCTTTCTTGTAACACTTTGCCATGCAAAGGGTCTCCAGATCAAACTTCAGCAGCTCACCAGGGCTTGCTGTGTAGGGACTGGGCAGGCCAGGGTCGTCCTCTAATTGAGTGTGACCCTGTGGTATCAACACTCTTTGACTTTCCGTTGGCACAGCTCCATCACGTTCTCGTAAGTGGGCTCTGTCTGCCCATACATTTGGTGGAATCATCATGCCTGCTGTCAGGTTGTGATGAAGTCTGTACACCGCGTAAAACTCAGTTGTGAGCTGCAGAGTAGCACACACAAGCTACCTGCTGACCAACCAGCCTCACTCTCTGTCATTTTGTCCTGCTCCCTTGCTTCACTGCAGCAGTGCAGTAGGTCAGTACATGCACATACATGACAAGACACAAGCACCAGCCACCTGGCTTTGATGCAGTGCCCAAGCATACCGTCGCTGTCTTGTCTTGTCAGGGAAGCTGGCCTCAATGAGTTCAGCCAGCCGCCTGCTGACACCTACAACAACAGAACAAGATTGGAAACTGCCCTGAGTGGGTTTGGTGCGGTTTTCCATATTTTGTGGCTTACCAGGAACAGACATAGAGAGCGGGACCCTGCAAAGAGGGCAGCTTGGATACGTCCTGGAACGCGATAACCATTGTCTGTAACAGTCCCTACAGAATTCGTGACCGCAAGCGCCAACCACTGGTTCAAGCAGGAGATCCAGGCAGATAGGACAGTTGTAATCTTCACTAGAAGCCATGGAAATGAAAATTTGCGGCAGGTGCATGCAGCACCAAGCTCGAGCTTGTCAGTGTCACTTGCTTCAACGATACCTAAATCCCCCAGACAAACGCGAGTGCAGCAAATCTACGGAAGCTTCAGCCTGAAGTACCAAGCCTTCTATCGCTCTGTTAGCTAGGAAAAATGCTCTAAGGACTGACCATGCATGCGCGAATTGTTTGGGGACCGAGTCTGGATCAAGAACGAGCCGTTTCAGAGACTCAGATGGTCGTGATCTTGGCATGCAACAGAGAGCTTCACGCAAGAAGCAAAACGCCAGCAAATGTGCTGTATGAAAAAGATTACAACAGTTCAAGCTAAAAGCTGTGGATAGCATTGTTTCGCACTGGTATTGATTGTCATCAGGAGACTACTGATCAGCAATGCAAGCCCAAATGCATCGAGCGTTTGGCACAAACGGCAACATACAGTCTGGCCAACTAGCTACTATAGATCAATCAGGTACTTATTACAGTTAGATACATGCTGTACATGCACATATGGGCAAATTGTACCACATACAATATGTGCATATACATGCATGCGACATACGTGTTCATGCTTGAGGCTATATAATATCGGGCTTCATGCCTTTTGCAAAGCCTTGCACAGGCTAAACATCTGCAGGAAGCTGCGGCAAAAGGCAGCCTTTTGCCTGCCACTATAATCATAATGTGTTGGCCGTACATGTGACGCTGTAAGCCTTCACAAAGTTCTGACATCCTCATGAATGCATTCTTGACATACCCATGCCTGCTATGGCTGCTTGTCGTTCACAGAGGAATTGAAACTCTACTATGCAAAGGGCCTTGAGCAGCGCTACCAGTATGCCGTGGTAGTGGTAGTGAACACATGTTTCAATCAGATATGACCCTGCCCATTTAGGAAAGAAAGCACGATAGTTTATGTGTGCTAGATGTAGCCCTGCTGTAATCCTTAGTGGCACGCATGGCGAGGCTTTGCATTGTTGGTAAGCTTGTTGGCCTGCATGTGCTCATACTTACAGGCTGCCCAATGTGAGTTTATAAGCTCATATAGAATGTGAGTTGGTCAATACTTCTTTGAGGTTTTGGCAAAGCCACCTATTCTATATTGTCTTGGACTGATGACATACTGTGCAAGCACCTTGACAATCATGATGCTAAAACCAACAAAGGTAGTGATGCTGGAGCAAACGCGTCTACGCTGTACAGACATGTCAGGGCTTGCTCTGTAGAGATAATATCTGTTTTTGCAAGCTTCTTTCTGTAGCAGGAAGTAACAAGCTGTTGTACTAGCACCATGCAATCACATTGCTGTGTATCTCTCATCTGGCAGGTGCAGATATGGGCTCTGTATACGCCCTCAAACAGCAACAGCAGTCCAATTGCATCACTGTGAGGCAGATTGGTGCACTCAGGTGTCTGGGCCTCTGAGCTGGTCTACAAAGTCATCTATCAGGTATGGCCATGCTGAATTACTGCTGGCGTCAAATTGCTGCAGGTCTGCCTCTGTGCGGACAATCTTGGCAAAGTCCAACAGCTGAGACCATGTGTCTTTAGAGATTGCAAGCTTGTGATTTGTCTCCAAAAATTGACACCATCTCTTGACCAAAGGCCAGCCTTGTTCTGAGAACAGCAGCTGCCACATAGCAACCGCAGTGTCAAGCTGCAGACATTTCTGACCCTTCTCACATGCAAACCCATATGCATAACTGTAGATGTCACGAAATGCCTTCTCAATTGTGAGCTCGCTTCTCAGCTGAGGTAATTTATGCCTGAGACTGTCTATGGAATCACACCCAAGCTCCTCCATGCCTTCTACAAACTCATCCTTGCTAAACTCACACATGGTTGCAGCTTGAAAGTGCCAGCTTATAACCAAGGTCACAATATCAGAGGGATCGACCTGAAGGTCTTGGCAGAAGCGCCCAACGCCTGCATAGTTACACACCTATTTCCAAAACAGTGCATTTATACCACCCAATTCAGCAGCTTCTCCGCACCGTCGGCAAATATTACATCTTCCTGCTTATCCCTGTACCTCTCATACAAGCTGATGATGGCGGAGTTGTCGTTCGATGTGCTAGCAGTAAGGCCTTGATTGAAAAAGAGGTTGATCGCAAGTTCTACGTTCCATTGACTGGCTTGCAAGCATTCTGCGGCTTGCTCCTTGGATGCACCTGTAATGCCCTGAAACTGGCCGACTTGCTGCTTTTGCGAAGCGCTGAGCTTATTTTTGCCCATCCAAGTCAAACTGAACTAAGGTGACCTTGCAGAATAGCGCATCACTCACACACGTGACCACAATGGCAAAGCGGCATGCATGCTTTACACCGAGCTGCACACGGCCGTAGAGCAGTTCACGCAACTTACATCACTTGCTGTGCCCCTGTGCCAAGCTTGTGTGTGTGCGTCTGTGCGTCTGTGCGTCTGTGCCATCGTGGGAGTGTTCATCAGGGCTATTACAGCGGGGCGGGGCGCTGCTGCTGCGCTAGCAGAGGGGCAGTTAGGTCTGGCTCTTACTGGCTTCGTGTGAGTACCGGAACCTACAACAGGCCCAAGTGAAGGATGAAGGACCGTCAGAGTGTGTAAAACTTCGTCGCCACTTATTCAGGGTCACCTGATCGGTTCGTCAAGCATCTGAGACGTCGACAAGGCTCTGTCGACGACTTTGATCTAACAGCAGCAAGCGAGCGCGACGTGATGGCCCGTTCCTCTCGCTCGTTGTATTCAGCCATTTTTGCACTTTGGATCTTGCAAGGTGCGCTGAGACGCGTTGGAGCTGGTTGTGTCTGCTCGGCATATTTCACAAGCCTCTTGCATAAGCATCGTCGGACACCCTGGCTTCGAGATCACGTCAACCTGTTGGCAATGACCACTATGACGTACTGTACGTATGCGCTGCAGGCAGAGCAATCACGGCAGCTTCCGTTCCCGGGCATGCACTGCTGCTGAAGAATCACGCTATTGTTCTAAAAGACTTTCAGGTCAAACCTTAGACTTTTTGCAGGCTAACTGTTTGACATGCACTTTGCCGCAACAAGGTGTTGCAATTTCAACCGTGTGCTTTCTCAGGGCTTTCCAAGTGATGCAATAAGCTTTGAAGCCTGGCTCAGTACATCTGATTTTTGCCATGCTGGTGAGCTCAAACCTGGCGACTGTCTTCCGTCCTCAAACAATGAAACCTCCTTCATGTGACGCTATGTGACCCTGCAGGAACAATTCTGTCATATGCCTTAGACTCCCAAAGTGACAACCCTGAGCAGCGCAGTGCTGACTTCAATCATTTTGCCATATTTGATCCACATAGGATAATTGCATGTCACACATTCACATGGTTCACCATGTGGCCAGACCCAGACAGCGTGAGCTGCTACTCCAAGTATGGCAACAAGCCAGCTGCTAATATCTTGGAACGTGATGGCTCATGGCACCATGTGGCTGTGACATGGACAGCGGCTCACAATGGCACCACCAAAATCTATAAAGATGGTCTTTTGATGGCTGAGGTACATTGCTGTTGCTACATAAAGCTTCCGCTGCATCCAGCCTGACCTTGAACTGCATAACTTTGAATACTGGCAACCTCAGCAACACTTCAGTGTGGACAGGAAGGCCAGCGCATGACGCACAGATTCCCCATTGCGTCAACTGAAAATCAAGCAGGGTGATGCTGCAGATCCTGGCGACGTTGTGCAGGTAAAGACCGATGCTACAGAGCCCTTGCAGTCTGGGGGAGCCCTGATGTTGGGTGGGGATCAGGACTGCTATGGCAGCTGCACTGACCCAACCCAAGCCTTCAATGGCCTCATGGATGAGGTGTTGTGTGCTCTTGTATCAGCTTGTAGGACGAGCTTGAAGTGCAGTAGATACGCGAACACAACGTTTCAGTCCCAACAAGTCGGTGAAGGTGTCACTCCAGCCTGTTCATACACAACAGCAAATGCCGGCACCTGCACTTACATTTGTTGTTATCATGATAGATATTGTGCCAACGCAGGTCCGCATTTGGAATGTGGAACGCAGCCAGAAGGATATCATCAGCAACATGAGGCTGGTGGACGGCATAGCTGGCCAACCTGGCTTGGTCGCCTACTGGAAGTTTGATGACCCAAACATGTGCGCACTGAAAACGCTTGGCAGACCATGCATGCATGTTCAATGCACTAGATTGCGTATGTCATTGCTGACTTGACAGCTAGGCAGGGCCAGGACAGAAGCCATTTTGCATGCCAGAAGCACCTGACTTTACCACATTTTGAAATCTTGAGTGATCTGCATGTTAATCACAGCAAATTATCAAAAGTCCAAGGCGCTGTTGTCAGTGTGACAAGGCCAACTACCAGACACTGTTAGGCTCAGGACTGCTCGACTCAATTGCTGTTTTGCAGGGCGGAGGATCTGACTGGTGCCCACATGTGGACAGCAATGGACTCCAGTGGCAATGGGCACCACCTCCCTTTGGTCACCCCACCACAGCCGGCTCCTGTCACAATTAACCAGGTAGGTCTGGATTGTCCTGTAATTGTTTAGGGCAGAAGGCAAACATTGGCATGACGTACAGACCACAAGACTTCTACTGCCCTTCTATAAGCCCATGCATCAGTCTTACTCCTGTTCCTGGTTTGGTCAAGCCTATGCATGCAACCACCCTCCTCACACCCCCCCCCCAAGGGTGCACCTCTGCTTACCAAATTGCAGTGCTACTGCACCACGGGCATACTCAATGACGCGCCATCAGACGCATCATGTATCCTGCTATGGTTCATGGTATCAGCAACATTCCATGCCTCTTCCACTGGACTAATGCTGGCTCTGGAAAGCAACATTCCCTGATTTGCCAAGCGTGTGCATTTCAATGCTGAAAATTGTCTCCTCAGGGAGGGCGCTCATACCAAACTGGCAAGCTCAACTTCCACAATAACTACGCACTGAACGAGGAGATTGGGGGCATGCCAGAGACTGACTTCACTGTAGAGATGTGGGTGCGCACACCAGAATACTCATCAACCGCCGAAGCAGTTCAGCGCTCTGAGCTGCTGTCATATGCCACTCATACTGTTGGAGATAGCAGCGGCGGGCGACACTGTAAGTTGTCTTTTATTCACTATTTTGATGGGCAAGCACTGCTGCCTGCACTTTGAGAAATACAGTGTGATGCGCAGAGGTACAACAGATCCTGTTTGTGTTGCAGCCTTCAGAAGCTGATCTGAAATGAAACCTGTTGTACCTGCTTTATGTTGTCACATCGTGTATGCAGCAGTGATGGTGCCATGCCTGGTGAAAGATCTTATGTTGCCAGTCACAATTGCTGCATGCAAATGGAAACATGCAGCCTTGCTTGCAATCTTCAGCAGTTAGAAATAGATACTTATCAAGGCATGTATTTGCCCTCTGGCAAAGGTATGTCAGTAGTCCTAGTCACAAATTGAAAGCAGTTGTGTCTGGTCACTGTCAACATGCTGTTGTGAACCGATGCAGATGGCGGTGTGACAGACCATGCCTTTGTCGATGACGCCATTCTGATAGAGAAGTACTACGTTGTGGACATGATGCTGGGGCAGGGCTACATGCCGCTGTCCACCATTTCAGTGTCTGTCAACGCAAACCCACGTGCCAATGAAGGCCAACTGAATCACTGGATGAATTTTGATGTCGACTGGTAGGTGTCCTGCACCGCTATGCCGCCGCGTCTGTGTCCTCTGTTGCATGCCTGTCTTCCCTTTTAGACGGACGTGGTTGCCATCACAACTAATGCAGCTTTTGCCGGCATGCACGGTATGTATGTAAGTCGTGTTGTGTGCAATGTGTGAAAGTGTGCACAGTGTGTGCCAGTATTGCAAGCTGAGAGTGCATCTGAGGGGGTGGGCAGTGGTTCCTTGACCTGTCTGCACTTGGAAGACTATGCAGATATGGAATTATGAATGCCAAGAACACCCTACCTTGGACTGCCTCCCCACACCCATTGTCCCATGTCATGATGGATGGCAATCAGGTGCTGGTCTGTGCTAAGTACAGGAAGGACAATAAGTGGCACCATGTAGCAGTGACCTGGAGCTGTGACACGGGCAAGACAGAGGTGTTCTTCAATGGCATTTCTCATGTACCGACTTGGAGAACTTCAGAAGGCCAATGGCAATCTAAAGCTGCCAAAGATGGTGGTGTTGACCCCCACATGGCGCCACAAACCCTGCGTCTAGGCAATGGTACACCAGCTTCACCCAACAACAAAGATGCATTTGGCAACGCCTATGGCATGCCCTCAACACACACACACACGCACGCACGCACGCACGCACGCACGCACGCACGCACGCACGCACGCACAGCTGCCTGTTTCGTCTGTGACACATGCATGGCAGCTATCACAGACTGGGACCCAAATGCCGAGGATGTCTCGTCAACATAGGTTGCCCTAGTTGTTGTGCTCTGGTGACTTGTTATCAAACCCCCATTCCTGTGATGCTTGAAGCGAGTCTGCTATCAGAGCTAAGGGCTATGCTGTCTATAGCATTCACAAGACATCACACAAGTCATCCACAAGGCATCTTGTTGACAAAGCGCCTACGTGTGATGGTCACAACAAGTGCAGCACACTGGCAGGGGTAGTGCAGCTCAGACTTGGGCGGCAATACAATGCACAGTGCCAGCAGCTATCGGTCGATGAAATGCAGCAATTCTGTGACGTGGAAAGCAGTGTGCTTGTTTGCAGACCTTTACTTTTGTCACCACACGTTACTGTGACTTGCAGGGTCCCTGGTGTTGGGGCAGAATCAGGACTGCTATGGGGGATGCTTTGATCCCCAGACCAGCTTTGATGGGGACCTGGCTGATGTGCGCATTTGGGACCAGGTCCTGCCTCAGGTATCCTTGCAGCCCCTCTTTTATGTACCTTCATCACATACTCTGCAGAGTGAAGCAGTAGCAAAGTGCAAGGCAAGCTGATCTTACTCATGTGCCCTGTGTCTCTGGTCAACTGCACAGTGACTGATGTTGTGAACATCCTGAGGCTCACCACAACTCAGACAAGGCGTGCATGTGCGTCTCAGCAAGTTGCATCTCAGAACAAGAAAAGCCATCTCACGTGAGTCATCTTTCAACCATGATGTATGTCCTTGTGTTCATTATACAGACATCTGATGTACAGCTAGTTAGTGTGTGATGGGTTGTGCGCCTAATTGCAGGACCGTATTGTGGCTGACATGTTCACTGCAAGTTTGAGCAACAGCAGTGGGCTTGTGGTGAGATACGACTTCAGTGCAGACAATATCAAGAAAGGGACACCAGGCGCCAATGGCATTGCTAGGGTAATCATCCCCACTCTTTGTGATGTTAGTTGTGTCTGGTGGGGTTGGTGTAACACCTATGGTTGCTCGGCCTTTTGCGCGTTGCATTGCAACTTTCTGCATTTGGCGGCCATGGCAAGAGCTGTGGTTTGACACATGTCTGCACATCTGTGACGATGCATGGGATTATGATCATCTCAGAGAAAAGCATGTCAGCAACATTGTGAATCATGGGAAAACCCTTTTGCATTGCTGGTGTTAGCATGCTGACTGACCTCCCACAGTGCATTCACACAGAGTTCACCACACACATAACCCAAGACCTGACCAATCTAGGCATGTGTCCCTTCTTGTTGCCATGATTGAGAAGCTGCATCCTTGTTTGCTTCAGTCTGCGCTGGCACTGCAGCTGGTCAGTAGATGTATACATAGTCTATATGCACAGTCAATATGTATGTGTGTATGGTCTACCTATCTGTACGGTCCATGGTGTCTATATATCTATATGTATGGTACATAAGTGTGGACAGTGGTACATGGTCTGTTGCAGAGCATTGTGGTGGATAGTGCCAGGGGCAGTCCTGACAAGGCCCTGTACCTGTGGAGCGATGCCCCTCGCTTTGAGGTTTCCACTGCTCCCTTGGCTGACAAGGATGGGCAGGCTGTGCAGCTGCCAGACACCTTACATGCTGATCATGCCCTTTTCCTTTCTGACCAGCAGGTATCCATATGCGTGTCTTCTTTCAAGACAAAGCTGTCAACCTCTGGCATCTTTGCCGCAGCTCATGATTGGTCACAAAGAGATGCATGAGCTTCTCAATCATGCGTCCCAAGCCGTTTCTTTTGTGCGTCCTGCTTGTTAGTGCAGCTGTTGTAGGGATGGTAATGGTTTGCTGCACCGGTCTGGTTTGTGTGCACAAGGGCAATGCATGCACAGCAGCGTATCAGTGCCAAGACAGTGTCTTTGCAGGTATTGCTGGTGACCAACTTTCATGACTTCCCGGCAACAGCCGTGACAGTGGAGTTCTGGATGTGGTCTGTGGACGAATGCAATCAGGGGGTGCCTTTCTCCTACGCTGCTGGCGCTTACAGTCAAGGAGACAATGCCTTCCTCATCTACAACTACAACAACTGGTGAGACCCTTGATTGCTTAGCTATTACTGTGACAGCTTGCAGGAGCTAATGGTTGCTATGAGCCAAAGATCTGTCTCGCCTCACAAGCTATGAGCATTTCTGATGCCGTTTCACACCTCATACAATGCTAGAGTCTCAAACAGATTGTCAAACAGCTTGACGCATTTGTATGCCTCAAGAAGGTGTGCTTGCACTGACAAGCATGTCTGTTTGCTGATCGGCTGCGCCTCATCTGAACCAGTCCTGTCAGAACCACCAGCCCACACCCCCCAGCCCAGAACCCCAAGCCACTGTACATGGCTTCTCTTGGTTCCCAGCTGCTCACAACCTTGCACCAAAGGGCAGCATACTGCTCCACTGTTGTCAAATTGAAGCAATTTAGTCGTGGTCTCAGGGAGATAGACATCATGGAGGATCAGGGGAGTCATGGCGACCGCAACGCTGGCTTTGGCTCCACTGATGGTCAGTGGCACCACATTGCGGTCACCTGGGCGAGCTCCACCGGCATTGCCACTCTCTACCTGGATGGCCGTAAGGTGAGGTCTCTCTAATGTCTTGCCTCACCAGTTGCTTCATTTTGAGCCTCACCCGCTGTCCTCTTGACACCTTGCCATGCTGCCACTCACGAGCAACTGACTTGCAGGCTCATTCATTTGTAGGTCTGCAGCTCAGGCATCTCTTTCCCTCTCAACTTTTGTGCTGCACCCATGGGATGACTGAGCATCAGCAACATTACCATGCAGCGTGACGACTGCAGAGACCAGCAGTGTACCTGCCAGCTGTTGGAACATGATACATGGGCTGGGGTCATAGCCCACTCAGCAACCCCTGTTCCATTTTGAGAACTGGTGATGGTGCATGCAGGCCTGGTCCACTGTACGTGCTCAGGGCATGCGCATACCATCTGGAGGCACTCTGGTGGTAGGCCGGGAGCAAGACTGCATGGCGGGCTGCTTCGACAGCGCCCGGGGTGGTGCTGGTGATGTGCAGCAGCGCTACCAGCTGGAGTATGGTGCACAGGACTTCACTGGAGTCATTGATGAGCTCCGTATCTGGAAGACTGTGCGCAGCCAGGACCAGATTCAACAGGTTTGATAGCAGCTCAAGCCTGCCTGCCTCATACCTTCACGGCTTGTGTTGCAAGAGCATGCATGCTATCAGGCCTGCAGCAAGCCAATGTGAGTCAGATGTTGCGCCGCAGCATCAGCGCACCCTGATTAAGGCTAGCTGTGACGACCAAGGAGTGATCACAGCTAGCAAAGGGGTGTCACATCCTCAGGGTTTGACAGCTACTCTTGCGCCTGGCGGCTGCACTGCCCAAACAGCCCAAAATCCTGCCTTTCTGCAGTACATCAATGCATTTTGGGCGGCTGCGCTCCCCAGCAAAAGGGGTATTGGGAGTGAGGCCACCCTCAGGTCCTGAAGGCTCTGTCAAACCCAGGGGAAACAAACAGCTGGGCACGCCACATCCTGTTGCGTATTACTACAGGGCATGGCAAGCGATTTAAACCGCGCAGAGCCCTCAACTGCAGTCACAGATAGGGTGAGCCCCAGTGACCCAGACCTGGTGGCCTACTGGACCTTTGAGGAGGGGTCAGGGTACCTGGTCAAGGATGTCACCGCCAATAAGCATGACCTCCACATCCAACAGCCCCCTCACTGGAGAGTAAGCTGCTTGCACATGCATAGCAGGCCCAAGCAACGTGCTTGCATCAGAGTTAACAAACTGTCCATGTACACTCCTTTAGTAATATGCTGTCAAAGATTGCAGCATTGATTTGTCATGGTAGGTTGACTCAGCATACAGTGTCTCAGACAAGAGGGGCGCTCGCATCTTGCGTGTCATTGTATCCAGTCGATTCAGCAAAGGATTTGGCGCCAACAAACTTTGCTGCTGGGCTGCTAATGCAGGTGGTGGGGCCTCAGCAGGTGTGTGGCAATGGGATTGTGGAGGGACTGGAGCAGTGTGATGATGGAGACACTGTGGGCGGAGATGGTTGCTCTGCTACTTGCCAGGTCAATCATTCATCCCAATGACAACATGTTCTCTATACGCATTGGCAGAGCGATGCAGATTACCTGCATATTGAGTGCACTGTACGCACAACCACACCAGATGGTTTGCTGCAGCAGGATTGGGTGAGAAGCAATGCTTGTCTGCAAATCACAGATACATCTATGTGTGCATCTCAGTACATGGTGGCTGAGCCCTATCACCTTTCAGACATGACCACGCACATGCTGTTGCGCTTTGATGCATCTGTCCTGTTGCGGGCTCCGTGCAAGCACATGTGCAGAGTGTGTCAAGCAGATTACGCAGCAGTCATCACAACAGCGTGCATTCCCTGTCTGTCTCGAGGGATGAGGCATATACACACTTACATGCATGGTGGTGCATGCAGGTGGAGGAGGGGTATGAGTGCAGTGGCCTGCAGCCCTCAACCTGCTGGCCTGCCAATACTCACCCCAACACTGCGGCCACAGGTGTGCTGCGCACTGCACCTCACTGCGTTACAATGATTGCTTCACTACACTTGCATTGCTGCACCATTCATCTGCATTTCTTGGCATGCCATTTTAGTCTGACGTTGGCCCTGTGCAACCAGCTGCTTGGGTGTGTCACTAGTATGGCGCAAGCTTTGTCAATCCCATGTGTTGGGTTTGGGTTGAGTGTGCATACATGGAGGTTTTTGAAAGACAGAACATGGTACTGTTCCCTGCTGCATTTGCAGACCACGGTCGCCATAAGCTCACCTGCTGCTGAACTGGTGCTTGTCTGCAGGATCACAGCTGAATCCACCTCCTCTTTGTACTTCTGCCTGTTCAGCTCCTCTAGAATAGGCTTCATAGTTTGTCTGTGGCAACTGAGACGCACGCTTGGCACTATGGGAAGATATGCAGTCCACCATCTGTCATTGCATGCTATAGTCAGCCCACGAGTAGCAAACAGATAGGCCATGGAGCAGCATAGCCCACACACTGTGCACTGCCTTATCAGGGGAATGAGCGACCGTAGTAATTTACCTTGAAAGTTGAACACGTGTTGTAGAGCATGCGCTGTTGGCAGGTGCATCAATAGCATTAGACACCCGAGTATGAGAGTCAAGCTACAGGTTCCTGCCCACAAAGTCATATTGACATGTCCAGGGTGCTTTGACAATCATACATCTACTTCATGTTGCTTGCCATGCTCTGCTCTTTTGTTGGTTGACACAGCTGCTTGACATGGCTGACACAGTTGTTTGGTGTAGCTACTCGGTATAGCTGCTGAGGTCATCTCTGCCTGAATTGCAGACGCAGCTAACCAACGCAGCGGCGGCAGGAACTCTCACAAGCTGCTGTTCCTCATTGGTGGTTTTGTCACAGCAGGCATAATCTGCTCTGCTGGTACGTCCTTGCTTGCTTGCCTTGTACAGTGTATCGCTATTGCCACATGGCAATTGTCAACATATGTAGAGCTGCACACTGACATATGCACAGTTATGACAACCTATCGACTGTCAGGCACTCTGCTACCTCTGTGGCAGCACATTGACCGCATCTCTTGACTACATATCATCTGCTAAAGATGCCTTCGTTCATTCAAGCTCAATTGGCTGTACACTGCCATTACCTCCACCTCTGCTGCTGCAGCACTGATGTATGCTGCCAGTGACATCATTGCCAATCAGTGGGCCACAATCAGCCCCAGCTTGCCCAGCCTTCCCAGTTTTGGGCCAATTTCTGGGAGCCTGGCTGGCCTAGCTTGGCCCTTGTGGGGTAGGGGGGGTGAAGGTTACTCAGGTCTGCCAACGGCAGATACTGAGCTATACAGCAACGCAGAGGGTGGTGGTGCTGTTTCTGACAGGGACGCCCCTGCCACCCCATATCGGCCCCCCGAAAGCACTCCTCTGCTTCAAGACCCACAAAGCTTCCCTGCTGGTCCTTGACGCAGCTGATGGGAATTGATGACTTGATACAGCATTTGGTGCTCTGGTTTGTTTGGCATTGGCTGCTGCCCTTGAAGGCTGTTGTATAATATGTTGTATATTTGTTGAAGTAACTGGCTGTGCGGTGTTTGTGCACCTCGGTACCTGATTTGATGCACACGCTCTGCAAGCTTGCAGTAAAAGACAGAACAGTACATGCAGCTGTACACACTGGAGCACGCCTGCATTATTGCACTGCCTGTTGCCCCACACCATGTATCTTAAGCTTTCATGCGTTTGCTCTCGTTTAGTTGCGGATGCAAGTAAGCTATAACGCTTCTGTATACCTTCAAATACAAGCATCATTAACAGAACACACCAGGCTTCTTACCCATCCGGGCTTGGTCCCACATCTTCAAAGCGCAACATGTGGCCAGCTGCATGACCGCAGGATGAAGATCTCATGGAATAGCAGCGAATCATGCAAGCTTGCTCCTTGCGGTCACGTAGTCTGTAGTGCCAATAGCATTGTAACAACCATCACAGTAGTCTCATACTGATGCTGTACTTTGTCATGGCAACCCAAACTGACCTCCAAACAATCACTTCCACGCTGCTTACGCAGGTGTACAATTGCTGAGTCACTGGCCAAACACAGCAAGAATAGCATTGCGAACTTAGTCAAATTGGATGTGCCATGTGAAGGTGCGAGCAGAGCAGAATAATGTGCAAAGCAGAGTGCAGCAGATTGAATAGCCGCGGTAGTTATGAATAATGCAGATATGATAATACAAATCAGCATAACACTTACAAAAAGCTGGATTCAACTCTGATTCGACTTTATTGGCAAGACTGATACCAACCAACCCCCAGGAAAATATTGGCTGGTAATTCTGTTGACTGAAGCTGACAATGTCATGCAGTACTGTCACTTACATTTACTGCATGTCAACAAGACTGTCACCCTATAAAAGCTCAAATGAATGCTGCTACTGTACACTTGAGACACGGATATTGTTCACAAAATTGCTGTTTGCCAGCACGGTGTGCTTCTGTCTGATATGACACTGTCAGTCGTCATAGTTCTGAAGCTCGCCAGAGCCCAATGCCGCAAAACCTGCAAAACCCAGGGCATACACAACAGCCACTGTTCCAAAAATGACAGACCAGGAGTCAGTCTTGTCCAAAAGAACTCCTGCAATCCACAATCATGCATTGACGCCTCTTGCCCCTCCATGCAAGCTGCTGCTCAAAAAAGCACCACGACAGGAGATAGCCTTTGGCAAAAGAAACACAGCGTTGTGAGCTGCCTTAATCAGACAGAGTTCACAGTTCTGCAGTTCAAGTGGAACGTGAGACGGTCACATCATTTTTTGAATGGACACGCTCCTTGAAAAAAATCTCCATGCATCCTACCTGTGATGAACACTGCTATGGCACCTGCCGAGCTGGCAGAGGCATTGGACAGGCCAAACAGGATGCCAGAGTACTTGGGTGACAAGTCCTGGTGGTTGCTGCCGTATCCGGCTGCTTGAAAGCCCCCAATGGCCAGCGTTCCTGTAAGTAAGCCTGCTGATACCACCAGAGATCCCCCATCTGCGCCAAACATGATGCATAGTATCAGTCTCTAACATATTGTATGTGTAGACTGTGGCAACCTAGCAACGTCCTCATCCAGGCTGTGAGCCAAAGAGCTGCGGCAGAAGTGCCTGCAGAAGCACGACCAGAAGCAACAGCAACAGACATGGTGCAGAGTTCACATAGCACACACAAAGTTGTATCTGTGTGAAAGCACAGATGCAGAAGAGAGGCTGTCAAAGCAGTCAGGCAGCAACAATTGGGAGAGCAGGTGCACAAAGGGTTCACCCTACCTGGGCCACTAGGTTGCAAGGCCAGGGCAGTGAGGCAGGTGGCAGGGCCCATGCTGGCAATGCCCTGCATGAGCTTGCGTGTGTTCGTGATGCTCAAGATCTTCTTGTTGATGAGAGTGTCTGCGCCCCAGCCGGCCAGATTGGCTAGGGCAAAAGACAGCGCCCAGGGCAGCCCACTCAAGAAAGAAGACTTCTGAACATCAAGTCCCCATTCCTGTAACATCAGTGTGCATCATGTCTGATCTTCTGTCTGTGTTCTGCCTGATCTAGGGTTGCTACAGGAGCACTGCACTGGGACTGCAGATGCAGAGGGCTGCAGTCCCAGAGCAAAAGTAGGCTGTGAATATACACAAGCCAATGCAGCACCTACTTGCTGTATCGGGCAGCATAGGCTGTTCACGATCTGTCGTATTGCTGCAAACACTAGGCGGCAAAGCAAGCAGTCTGGCACCAGAAAAGCTGCACTACTTGACAAACATGCAGGACTGCTAGAGCAAGGAGGATGTCAGACAGGCTTACATCAGAATAGTAGCTAGGAAGCCAGGAGAGGCAGACCAAGGGCCCAACTCCAAAGGAGCAATGCACTGCTATCAGTCCCCACAGCGCTTTACTGTTCAGAAAGCGCTTCCACGGCACATCACTCAGCGACTCCACACCCTTTTCAGCCTTGCTGCTGACCTCAACATTGCCGCTGCCTGGTTACAAACACACACACATGCCGTGTGAAGCTAGACTGAGACTTAAGCTTGATAGCCAAAGACTAAGCAGACATTGCATGCATGCCTGCATCTAGGTCTGCCACTGTGCAGACAACACATGCTTGGCAGCCATACCTGGATCTGCTCCGCACTTCTTCAGTAAGGCCGCAAAGAATGTTGGAGAAGGGCAACCCCAGCCTCGCTTTCATACTGTGATATACCACATGCACAGTTGACAGCTGTGTGACGCAATGACACACCTCCTTGTAAAGCCTTGGTCTTGTTGGGGGGTTGGTCAGGCACCAGGGGTACCCATGCCAGCATCCAGGTCAACCCCAGGGTGCCGTACACCCAAAAGGCAGATTTCCAGCCAAAGTTGTTGATGAGCAGCGGTGAGGTGACGAGGGCCACAATGTTGCCAATCTGGCCTGCTGAGTATGCTAGCCCAAGGGAGCGTGACTTGCTGCTGACAGGCACCCAGCTGCAATCACAAATCACATCATCATCAAAGTTCAGACGCTTTGCGGACTGCAATACAAGCTGGCAAGCAGCCAAAACGCAGCATACCGTGATTGGGGACTAAAGCTTTATACACATTACCCACAATGACATGGACCTCAGGTGCTATCTGGGGTGACTGTGATGCAAATGCTGCTATCACGTGCAGCTATAGAAAGCAGCAGCAAGACATGCACACACACAATGGGTGGGGTCACGGACTTGAATCAATCAACTTGTGTGCCCCATGCAGTGTCGCTCTCTAACCCACTGAAAACCATGCTGCACACTCTGTGATGTTATGCTCACTTGGAGAACAAATTGGAGATGGCAGGAAATGCCACTCCCTCCCCAGCTCCCATAATGCTTCTGGATATGCAGAGAGGTATCAACATGAAGCCCAGATCTGCTGCTGTGGGGGTGAAGATTGTGAACAAAGACCACAGGACCACACCGGCACCAAGAACTATCTTTGAAGAATACTTTGTAGCAACATAGCCGCCTGCAAGTCATGGTTTTGCCACAGCTGACCACATGTGGCATTCACTCCATTGCAATAAATCCGTTGAAACTGCAACAGCAGACATCACACTGCAAAGAAAGCAGCGGCACAAAATGGTATACTGAGAGAATGCATGATTTTTTAAACCCAGCTTATGCACGTGTTGTGAAGAGTTGCTCGTACCTACTAGGTTGGTGATGGTGTAGCCTGCGAAGAAGGAACTGCTGATGGCACCTTTGGCAGAGTCTGACCAGCCATACTGCTCAGCCATAGGCACAATGGCAACCGAGATGGACGCTCTGTCAATGGAGCATATGAGCGAGACGGCAGCACAGAGCCCAACCACTAACCGCCAGTCAGGTGCGCTGTCATCATGCGGCGCATCCTGGGGAGCTAAGCTGTCTGCAGAAGAAGTACAGCTTGAAAAGCTGTGACAAAGTAGCAGGACAATTATAAGTTTTCCAATCAGAGCAACACGACCCCAAAGATGATGGCGCACCATTTTGACCGCCTAGCAGGCGTGTTTGTAGGCGTTTAAGAGCCGCACCAGGGGACTGAACTGTCAGTTGGCCCTCGTCCTTGTTGACCGCACACAAAGGAGATACTGTTCTTTTCCGGGATATGTGCCTAATTGGCCGGTGCGACACCTTGGATGCGGCTGGGCGGAAGACGCAAGCTGACCGGCCATCGATGCAGCGTAGATTGGCCGAAAGCAACGAAGCTGGTGCATTACTGCTGATCATATTTTCAGTGTCAATACAGACACTGGTAGGACACGGCTGGGGCTATTCGAGCAGTAGATGTGATTGTCGCTATATGCGTCGGTGGACTATCTGTTCAGACAAGCACCGACCGACAGCGCTATGCAGCAACGACGACACCGTCCGTTTATATGCATGCTTGCCGACAAAGCTGGTGACACGCTCGGGACCAGGCTCGACGTACGGTATCTGTAAGATCAAATAGCAGGGCTGTCGACACTCAAAAACTTGCAGCAACCGCACAGGGCAATGTTGCGGAGGTCAACCTCTCAATGAGCCAGAGGCGACCATTCAAGGCTCAGAGTCAACACCTTCAGCCGGGATTTATGCCATCCCAGGTGACAAACGTAGATTTTGGTTCAATTTGCAATCTTGTCAGGCATCGACGATGGTCTCAGCCTTCGCGCAGGCATGCTTGGCTGATATGGAAGGAACTCAACGCAGTCCAAGTAGCATCGCTCAGAAATGTTCCTGATACGCAGCGGATTTGTCAAAACATGCAGACTTGACAGCCCATATTGGCATGCCTTTAGGGACTTGACAACTGAGCACGCATGCTACACATTGTTACATAAACCCATGAACCGGGAGACAGGCTGTGCAGATCGGCATAGCTGAGCAGTCGTCATGCTTCATCAGCATTTGCTCACTGAATGCTGACAGCAAGAGCGCACAAACACCAGACATCATCACTGCAGCACATGCTGAGTATGATATCCAACTGACATGAATATGACTTTGCCTGCTGAGCCAGTGCCAGCAGCTCCAAATCACACCTTGAACGCCGCTCTATTGGCGCCCAAGCCACTGTTAGTCTTCCTCATGGTCCTGATGACCAGATTCTGCTGATATACAGAGGCTGCATTTGTGCTGGCAGTCTTGAGCAGCTGTTTGCTCAGGCTGGTGTCACGCTTCAGCAAGTCTGCAGTTTCTACAGGGGCTGCACTGCTGACCACCTTGCTATCATCAGCATTTGTCCTATTTGTGCGCTGTAGTGACCTATCCACTGCTGCTACAGCAGCATTCTCATCACCACTGCCTAAGCCAGAGACAGTGGCCAGAGCTGCATTGCTGCTGCTGCTGCTGCCACTGCTGTTGCTGTTTGTCCTTCCCACAGCCGTGGTTGCAGCAACATTCTCAGGGCTGCCATTCTTGCTGTTAGTCTTCCTCACAGTCCTGGCAGCAGCTGCAATGGTGCTGTTGTATGCACCTCTGCCGCTGCCACTAATTGTCCGTCGCATGTTGCGGCCACCGGGAGTGTCTACCAGCACATCAAAGCCGGTCAGAGGCTCAATGGTGGCTGCTGCCTCAGCGGTTGGAGGAGGAAAGCAGGGGTCAATAGCCTGCAGAAGGAAGGGCCTGCTGTCACTGCATGCTCGGTCAAACAAAAATACTGCATATCTGGGGTGAGTGAATGCATGCTGCCGTTCAAATGCTGCCTTGAGATGCTCTTTCGATCTGAATCAATGCCGCCTTGACAGTGACCCAAAGGCGTGGTATAAATGCCAAGCTATATAATGCTGTGCACTGCACAACGTACAGCACCCCACAAGTGCTTGTTTTCAGCAGAGCCATACGAAGTTGGTTAGGATGTCATCTCACCTTCTGTACCACCTCCTCAATGAGCACAGGCAGCAGGTCTGTCAGCACCTGACCATGCCTGTACAATGCTGGACTAGTGTTGACCTCTATCAAGTAGACCTGCAAACAACGACAGCATACACTGTCTAGAAGCGTGCAAACAGCAGGAACCTGATATTCTGGCTCAGTCTGTCTGCAGATTTGTGAACCTGATGGACAGGCCTTTTGTCAATAGCTGGGCCAGGGTAGACAAAAGTAATAGCATCAATGTGGTGCCGATACTCAGGCAGGTATGCAGGCAGATTGCTGTGCCAGCCTAGGCCATGTATAGATGCATAGCATGCTTGACACATCCAGCAGGCACCATACATCATAGCATTGCTGACTGGCAGAACTGCACAACAAAGGAGGGTACCTTATGGCAAGCGTCTACCATGAAGTCCAGGCCAAAGAGCTCAAAGCAGTGCTGCCGCCTCATGGGATTCAGCTTGTTCAACACCGCACGAAAAGCATGAGTGGCACATGCTCGCATCTGAGGTACCAAATCATCCTCAACACTGAACTGTACAACACAAAATAAAACATAAGCACTTGAGCACATAGCTGTGGTAGTTCTGGGCAAAATGTTTTGATTAGGAGCCTCTGTGGCAATGTGTGTGCATGCATGCACGCCTGCCTGCCTACCTGCTTTCACCAAAAGCCATATGGCACAGGTTCACGCAGCCATACTGAGCAGACAAGGCTGCAGAAGGCAGCACAACCTTGCATGCAGTCAAGGCATGTGCTGCATTGCGACGATGCATTCACGTTGACACACCTGGCCTGCAAAGAGCTCCTGGAAAGCCTCCATGGACAGCTTGTTGGAGTCTTCAAAGGTGCCGTAGTGCTCAAACTTCTCTTGCACAGCATCATTTGTCAGGTGAGATGACCTGCATGTGCAACACACAACCTCACCTCACCAACTCCAACTGAGCTAGAGTAGACATCTATGCCTTCAGACCATGGCCTTCATGACAAATGTTTCTTGCACATTGATGGCGAGCTGGTGCAAGATGAACAAGAACACACTACAGTGAGTCACTTGCCTGTCCTCCAGATTGCTGAGGTCAAAGGCGGTGCTGCTGGTGCGGATGTAGCTGTGCTTGTACATGTGGATTTTGTGGTCGGGCGTGATGAGGCAGTATGACCGGATGTCAAACTTGCGACCATCAATCAGCAGCGGCTGCTCAATGTATTTCTGGACCACCCACTGCGAGCCAGTCCTGCAAGTATGACAAAGACTAGCTCATGCACCATACTTTGGGTCAGAAATCTTCAATAGAACTTAAACAGACAGAACACAACATTTGCCAAAGATACTAGATGCCAGGAGTACATTTTACACCAAAATAGCCTCACAATTAAGCTGAGGCATGTATGCCTTCGGCTGCAGCTGTGAGTGCAGCTTACCTGGTGCTTCATCTGCATGTGCGCCTGGCTGCTGTATGCAGCGGCCAAAACGCATAATGCATCGTTAATAATAATAATAATAATAACAATTAAACGCTTTCCAGCTCATAATGAGCTAGGTACGTGCAGGACAAGTCTTGTCTCTCCAGAGCAGCCTGTCTTGTGCATCCCTGTAAGGCCTACTAATACGACAGTTTTGACAATCACATAATGCAACATCATTGAAACTAGACCTAGGGCGGCCAGGTGGGCGAAGCCACTTGACTTCACCAAACAAAAGCGTCTTAGGCAATCTATCGTTACGCATCCTGAAAACATGACCTGGCCACGTGAGTCTTTTGCCTTGCAGCTGAGACTCCACAGATAAGGTGTTGCACCTATTCATGCATCATTGCAACTGACTATCACCAGAAACAAGGCGACGCTCTCTGCAATGAGCTTTGAAAGCTCATATGAAGGACTCACTTGGCATTGCGCAGGTGGGTCTCTATATCTTGATAGGATCCAAAGACTTGGATGCCATTGCCTCTGTTTCTGGAGGCAGGTTTGACAATCCACACAGGCCCTGGTACACATTACAAGCCATGTCAACCAGCTACTTGCGCTGAACAAATGAGAGAAGTCTGCAACAATTATTGCCATTGCCTCAAAGACATAATGAGGCAGCAGACCTGACACAGCATGTTCAACAGACCGAGGACCAGTTGGATTGCTTGCTTGTGACTAGGCATGCAAAGTAAGAGCGTGACCAAGCTCAGCACATACTGATGTACCTTCCAGCTCCTGCAGCCTGGCATATGTCTTCTTCAGCAGGTTCAGCTTTCCACCTGCACCACCAAGCAGTCATACAATGGCTGGTTGCTAACATTGACTTGTATGGGCAGCATACAGACAAACCTAGCGTGCAGCTGATGTAGCCTCATCTGATGCAGCGTAAAAGCCATAGCAACTAGCAGTCTGACATCTTTGTTGAGCCAACAGGATCAGGACAAGCTGCGTAAGGCAGCTGCCAAACACCAGTTGCACAAACCTCCTTGGTCACTTAGAGCAAGTCCAGGCTGTTACCTTCATTGTAGCCGGCTGACACCACAAAGGTCTCTGGCACCCAACAGCAGTCAAGCTTTTGGTCATTTGCGTATCTACGGAGATTTTCAGCTAGTCTTGTTTTGGTGCAGATCTCTGAGTGACCCTCCACTTGGTTGACTATCTGTCTCTTCACTCCTGCAACATTGGGAATGCTCGTTTTCCTGACTGCCGAGGTGTGACCATGCTGTGCTGTGCCCTTGCTGCTTTTACCTTTTTGAAAGTCTGGCCAGCTAAATCTCTGCCCATTGCCACCCCACCAGAAGTTGTTGGGTGAGCCCTTCTCCACAGTCCTCCACCAGCTTCGCCTTGCCATGGAATCAGCCATCAAGATCGACTCATTGCCCGGCAAGACTACATAGCCGAGTTTGTTGCTTGTGCTGTCTGAGACCACCTGCGAGGGAGGCAAGCATTGGTATCAAAGGCAAGAGGAAGGTGCGTCACACGTAACTGGTCACCATGCTGTCGTTCTGTGCTTTACGCACGACATTTCACGCCCGTAGCGGAAAGCGCCAGTGCCACTGGACTGAAGCAGTATAAGCCACAACAAGGTTCAAGTCAACGTACCGGTTCAGAATCAGAACGCAAAGCAGGCATGACTGCAGAGATACTGCGGGCAACGATTTGCCGAGGACGGCCGCGTCTGGCCAATTTCGAGGTGCTCGAGCTAATCTGTAGACCGTGTGATAGTTGGCCGAGCTCGGAAGTCAGGCGCGGAGGCTGGTTAACCTAGCATCAAGCACGCCTGGTTGGAAGATACCTTTCGGCCGCCTCGAAGCGATGCTGCAAGCATTGCTGGCAAGTATTGCTGGCAAGTTGTAACAGAGAAACCTGACAAAAAACAAAAGTTTCAGAGGCGTAACGCTTGCCTTCGTATCGATTCCATGTCGAGCTTTGTCTGAGCACTACGTCGAAGCACTACGGCATGGAGCCCTCCCGTAGTCCGGATGTGAATGTCACGGATGTCTTCAAGGTACTGTCATGGAGCTGCCATAAAACCTCCGAGACTACCCTCACATATGCTTCTCACAGGAGATCTCTCATAATATATTGCGGTACAATTATCGTCCGCATCCGGAGGACGTAATCGCCATTCGAGATTGCTGTATAGGTAAATGTGCATGAGACCTTCTTTAGCAGCTGGCCGAAACCCTGTCGGGTCTTGCAAGGTGCACTACAACAGCGGGTCAGTATGCACTTCGCTACCAACGGTGTTGCTTTCAGAGCTGAGCAAGTTACCTGCCATCGAACTAACAGTAGGTGGTGTGGGGGGTTGGCTTGTTGGCTCTGTACTTGGCAGACGGTATTATTTCTGTCGATTCTCATGCGCAGCGTCCAGAATTTGCCCTTTCTGCATTTGCATTTGCCTGGGCTGGCATTGTCCAAACTGTCTTTGTGCCAAGAGTGGTTCCCTGCTTATCGTGTGATGGCTGCATGCAGCGTCCCCGCAGCTTCCATAGGTATGTTCCTGTGCTACAATGCGTTTGACAGAACATCCACATCTGAGTCATGCCTACACCGCATCATGGACTTGCCCACTCCACTGGGAGCAGAAGCCACAGCAGTTGTCAAAGCTAAGGATGAAAACAGCCGTCACCTCAAGTGAGAAAATGATAGCTCGTGCACCAGCTGTTGGAAGCACCCCACACCTGAAATGCTGTGCTTCACAGGCAAGTCAATGAACTGTCCGTCAAGCCACCACGCATTGCCACTGGTGCTGCTTCAACCAGCTTACCTTCAACATCTGGCAGGAAGCTGCCTTCACAAAAGCAGTCTGAGGGCACTGGTGCTCCCACTCAGCAAGGTAAACACATGTACAGTCAGCTCGCTGACTGGACCATTGCAACATCTCACAATTGCTACCGACTACACTCTGCTGTCAACTCACTGTCTTGTGCACTGTACTGCAGATGAGCCATTGTGGACTACTACAGATCCATTTGACATTTGTTCAGATGCCACAGAAAGCGTACAGGCTGCACAGCCTCAGGTAGATGCCAAGAGTCAGATGGAAGCGAGACGCAGAAAGAGACAAGAGGCCTACAGACATCGCAGGGAGTTAAGAAAACAGCAGCGGCAAGGTGTACTCTTAGACGATATTGATCATCAGGATGTATTCGGTCATCAGTCCAAATAGCAGCATGCATGCTGCAGCTCTGCCAAAAGCAGTGTCTTAATGCATTGATGTGCAACATGCATTCAGTTGCGTGCGATTTCTCTTGCTGTACTTTGTGTACATGTCTCATGGAGGATTGTACTCTCACACATCCTGCAATGATTTGTATTGACAAATGGCGGTCATGAATTTGGTAGTACATATTCTTGCATATGTTTTCGTGTTGATCTTGTCGTACCCACGCTGGGTGAAGGTGCGGAATGTGCTGCCCCAGTTTGTCACTCAGCTGAATGTCTGATCTCAATATGGTATGTCCAGCCATGAGCATGAGCAGTCCACGAGATATCACTTCAAAACTGTAGCAGAGTGTGGCACGTAGCTGCGCTGTAAGGAGCATAACTACAGTCTCAATCAGCTGAGCTGTGACAGATCTCTTCTGGCCCCTTGGTTCGCAACATGTAGCAGCAGCATGCATGTCCGCAGGTCTGACTTTGCATTTCTGCACAAAAGGACATTTGCACAATGCACTTACCTAGAAGCAATCAACCTGAATGGCTGAATGTTTGCATCGAATTCCTGTTGACTTGCAGAGTCTGTCCGTAACATTTGGAAGGAGCCGTGCATGGCACCCTGCAATGAGTCTAGCATTGCAGAGCTGTAGTATTGAAAACAGTCGTAAGGCTTGAGCAGAGGTGTATTTCCCACCACACCTGTACAGACAACTAGCTTGACATAGCCGCTGTTTGCAGACTATGTATCCCTGCTCACTCTATCAAGGCAGCAGCCAAGTGCCATTCATTGCTGCATGCAGTTGTACAAGTTGTCTACCTGGTCCAGCAACCTGGTCTACAACTTTGCCTTTGTCGTCTTGAATGATCCATTGTCTGCCCATCAGTTTTGCTTTATTGCCCCTGCAAGCCGATTGCCAGTGGTAATGACATGTAGCCCATCATTGCTCATCTTTGTACAATCACTGCCTACTGAACCGAGCACATAGAGCAGGATGGGTGGTCAAATGTAGATTAACAGCATGATCATGCATCAATGCATTGGTGCATTCAAAGCAGAATGCAGCTCAACAGTGAATGGTAGATGACAAACACTGACTGTAGCAGCATAATACCATAGACTGTTGCTCACCCAACATTTGTTACCCTGACGCGATACGTGAATAAGTTCTTAGTAGCAACAGTGCTCACAGGCACCTTCTGCAAGAACCATACCAATAACCTGTTGACATTATGACTTGTGCACAATGCATGATCCACAATCGTTCAAAGTTTGGTCAGCACCTTTGCAGGCTGGACTGATTGGTGCATCGCGCAAAGTTGTTCATGATACCCATGCGCAGCAGCATGCATGTGCACAACCAATCAATAATAGAAATCTTACGCCAACGTATGCAGATGTGACATTGATTTTGATGCCATCTGTGACGCTGTCGCTGCTGCAATCTTGCATGTGCATCTGTTCTGATAGTATTCTGAGGGCACCAAACGCCTGCACAGCATTGAAAATCGGTCACAGAGTGACTGTAGTCACGATTGTTGCATATGTACCAAACGCAAATCTTGCATACCAGTTCAGCCTTGAATGGCAATGCTTGATCAGTCACAAATATATTTTGCAAGCATGTACAAATGCATGTTACCTGGTCAAGCAGTTGTCCTTGCTGCTCCAGTGGTGCAGTTTTGCTGGCAGCAAAATTAGCACGTATGCAAGTGCGCAGTGCTGCTGGGCTGAAAACACCAGACTCAGGTACCTGTGCAACAACAGGTGTCAACACAGGCAGATTGATTGTCCCTGCAGGTCAATGAGCAAATAGCAATTTGATGGTGTTCAAGGCCAGGCTGGCTTCCGAACAAGCACTGTCCTGTACCGCCAATATGTTGGGGAGAAGCAGCTCTACAAGGTCCTGGCGGCTGGCTGCAACAACACCACCAACGTGCCTTGAGCATAATGGCAGTAAATCTCGTCCAGTGGGCTGTGTACACACTTTTGTGAGCAAGCGACTTATTCAAGCTTTCACCTGACTCGTTGACGACCCACGCATAGCTTGCAGTTCGGTACGCCTCTTTGTCCAGGGGTGTTCGAATCTCTAGCTTTTGACCAGCTGCCTGTAGCTGTCTATTATACCGAAAGAAAGCGCGATAAACAGTGCAAATCGCTTTGTTCATCGGTCAGATCAGCATCAGGAGCAGCTGGAAAGTTCAGGGTGTTTCCGGCAAATTGATCAAGGCCTTGAGGCAACAGCATGTAGCGCAAGCAGTAGTCAGTCAACGCAAGGGCACACAGGTTTATGGTGTCGGAGCTGATGTCTGGCATGAACGAACACATAGCCGCGCCGCTGTCGCGACACAGTACGATGGAAGAAGTAAAGTCATCAGAGTCGGATGGTCGTTGTGTATGGCGTACCCAATGGGACATAGCCGGAACAGTAGCTTGGATTGTGAGTCGAGGTTTCAGCAGGGTCACCCTGCAGTTTCCTGACGAACTACTGCAGGAATCAACTGTAGTGGCGGCCGCGTTACAGAAGGAATGCGCCATTAGAGACATCCCAGCGCAGGCAAGATGAGCTATACCTGCCAGCCAGCTGCAACAGCTGCCTGAAACGGTGCCGATTTGACGCAGATTTCAGTTTTGGCAGACACATCATACAACTCTCTGAGCGTGGACGAAGTTGCAGCGCAGCATGCACAGGCTGACTGTGTGGTAAATTTCCGTATCCGCTGCAAAGACAGTAACAGTTTGCTGAAGCAAAGTTCTTCAAGCATATGCATCAGCTCAACAGCTGTTTTCATTTGTACTGAAAGCCTTCTCTGGGCAAAGCGGAGGTGCAAGCCACTGTTTCTGCATGCAGGTCCACTATGGCAGGGCTTCCATGAGTCCACTGTCATGCTTGCCAGCATACTTTGTCTTTGGTCAGCAATATCTAGAGGTAGCAACATGTGCTGCGCGAATTGCGCAGTATGCTGCTGATAAGGCACAAGAGTCAGAGCATAGGGCTTTGCTGGTGTTCTTGGACCAGGTTCTGTTGCATGCTGTTTCTCAGGTGCAAGAGCACATAAAACAGATTCAACAGGTGGGTTCGGCTGTTGCCTGGGCCCCTTCTCATGTTCCTGCCAATGGCATCTGCTTTCTGCTGTCGTCTGCACTCTACAACACCCACTCAGCTGGCAAAAGCAGTTGCATGTTTGCTTTGAGATCCCAGCTCATTGTGTCCTGTGTTTTGGACATTTCACCAGCTGCGCCAAACGTGCGATGAACCAAGCGCTTCTGCCTATGTGTCCCTGCAATAGTGTCACTATGACTTCATCCCTGTCTCCTCCACCTTACATTCAACAAGTGAACAATGAGATCTGAGTCAGTCTTGAGGACCTTTCAAGGACCTTCATGCAGCATGTAAAAGAAAAATCTTGCCTTCAGGTGAAATTGCACAGCAGATATGACAACACGGTGAAAGAGCGCACAGGAGGCAACTTGGTTGAAGTAGATGTGATGTGTGTTGTGGATTGCTCAAGCTGCAGCGATGGCTGTGACCCTGCATGCACAGACCTGCTGACCTACTTCTGGAAGCCTTCTTGTAAACGGACGTGGTCTACTGTGATGTATAGGATGCTCTGGGTGATGTATGATCCTGAGAAAAACAGCTGGCAGGAGGGATTACCAATAGCCATTAGCAAGACACTCAAGCGCCGTTACTTCTTAGTGGAGAAGGCAAAGAACGCCAATGTTATAGGTATGGCTCAGCATCTGCCTTCATGGCATCAAGTGTCGGCTCAAAGCATCCTGACTGAATCTGCCGGTTGCACATTACACATATTCTTCTCATGATAGAAGCAAACACGTACCAGGACTGTAGCGGCTTGCCTGCTCTTCTGTGTTGGGCATCACAGATCATGGACTGTACAGAAGACTCCCCATCTTGCACATCATGAGGCAGCACAGCTGTTCTGTAGTGTATGTAGCGTATAGCATGAGGAACGTGCACAGAAGCATGCTCAGCATGCTGCAACAGCAGCATCGCTTGCATAAATCAGAGCTTCTCCAATTGCTGATGTGCCATGTCCGCCACTGACCTCGGGCTGCTAACAATTCCTCTCAGGGCGGCTCAGACATATGTCTCATCTGTGATCATGCATGCACAGGTATCTTAGTAGGCACACTGGGCGTGTCAGGCTACAAAGATGCCATTGACTCCATCCGGGGCCTAGCAAAGAAAGCTGGCAAGAAAACATACACCATGCTGATGGGCAAACCCAATCCAGCCAAGCTGGCCAATTTTCCTGAGGTGGAGATCTTTGTCATGGTTGCAGACCCACAGGGAATGATCCTGGACAGCAAAGAGTACTATGCACCTATCATCACACCATATGAGGCTTGCATGGCGTTCTCTGGGGATTTGGAATGGAATGGGGACTACAGCCTTGATTTCAGCTCTCTTCAGGTGACAGCTGACAGTTCACAAGTGTCCTGTTGACCTCTGTCAGCCCCAGAACACTCAAGTTTCAAGAGTGGAATCTGTTCTCTGCTGTGTCTGCAATGATGCACTCCATATCTGAGCATGCTTAATGCCTTGAGTTCTGTCCCGTAGATGCCACACATCATCACAGAAACGCTCATATGTGGTGTGCAACTGTAATTTGTCCCATTGTTCAATGCCATCAAGACACGGCATAGACAGCAGACTCGGCTGTCAACTCAGCCAGTCAGTTCAAAGATACTGATCCTGAAAGCTGTGAAAACAGGAACACGTCAGAGGTAGCTCAGGTGAGCTGGCAAATCAGCAGCCAAGATTCTCCCTGCTAGACGGAGCATATCACGCCAAAAACTACTCAGAGGATCTGGACAATCGTTTGGAGGATGACGATGGGCAGACCAGTACTGCTCTTGCCAAGCGTGCTGATCATGCTCTGCAGCTGACAGGTGCACCTTCTGTGCCCTCTCAATATGAGTGCCACCAGGGTGTTGTGTGTGCATAACAGCTGAGAGCTTGTGACGCATTGCAACTGGATGTGGACACCCGCCTGAATGGGCTTCACAGCTTTACCCTAAGCGTAAAATCAAAGGGTTGCAAGTTCCTGGTCTGATGTCTGTGGCTAATGTCAGCCTCCGTGTCAGCCTAAATGTTGCACAGATCCACAGATAGCTGTTTGCTACCTTCAGCCATGTTGATTTGCCTCCATGGGACATAATAAAACTCTAGCAGCTGCAGAGTGTGTACACTGTGTGTGTACAAAGCAAGTAATTGCACAGCGGGCATGAGCTTGCCATCTGGATTGGGTATTGTGTCATGAGGAGGCAACTTTTGAACTGTCTGCAGGCAACAATCACCAAATCACCTCAGCGTCAGAGTACCTGCAGAAGAGGCGTACATACAGGGGCCTTGAAGCTCCAATTGTGGGAGCAGAGAGCAAGCCTGTCGTCAAAGCTGTTCAAGGCCAGACAGGCAGAGCTGCTCAGTACCAGCATGAGCAAGAGCACTGAGTCAAAACCAACCAGCCGTATCAAATAGTCTGTGCCTCCCAACCCTTGATTGCTGCAGCACACTTGTTGGCTTGCTGGTGTTTGTAGCTTTGGAGTAGCATAGCTGTGTCATTAATCATGTCTTGAGGAGTGGGGCAGATGCTCATGGAAATTATCAGAGGGGTTTAGAAGTTCAGCATGAGACCATGAGCATTGTCATACTGTGAACTATTTGGCATTTTTCATAGCATGTCAGTGTTTGTCAGCAGCAGCACAGACAATTGGCTCTGCTTTGAAACAAATGATTACAAAGCACACAATATGGTGCACGCTTGGACTGCTTGCACAAGCTTGTTGAATCTAGGCTAAAATGAGGCAGCCAGAGTGATCACTGTGACAGGCTTGATCGTTGCTGTGGCTTGAAGTGAAACAGTCCACAAATGTTTCTACAGGGCTTGCTACTCATACCATGTCGATGAGTCTGCTGCTGGTGGTTCAATTTTGGTCACACAGAGCTAGCAAATCAAAGTATTGCATGCACTGTTGTGTGGGTTCAATTTGATCTCAATAACAAGCATGAAACGAGTGCCATGTCCTAGCTTGGTGGCGACACTTCTAGCCCCTTCTGCTTGGTGAAGTAATGCTTCATTCTGATCCTGATGCCAGCCTTGGTCCTGTCCTCTTCCGCAAGCACTTCTCCTGAGTCTATATACTGCGCCATAGGCGGCCTGGCCTTTGCACTCTGCATCAAAGATGTGAAGGAGCTGCCTGATGCCGACACGCCTCCCAGTTGCTGCTTCAAGTGAGCTGCAGCCACGGCCTGGCCAGCACTGACAGCAGCAGCGGATGATGCAGAAGCTTCCACAGGGCGATGTTGATGCAGCACGGCTGGTGTGGCTAGAAGGGGGAATGGCTTGCTGACCGACGCTTCCTGCACCTTCTGATCCAAGCGTCCATGCAGAGCGCTGCCACTGCTAACTGACTTCTTCAATGCTGCTGCTGAGGATGGCAGAACGACAGGTGGGAGCTCGTGCACAGGCGGCAGGGCCTCTACAGTGTTCACCACTGCTGGATGCAATGGCGCCACCTCACCAGACGTGCGCATCTGTACTGCAGCCTGAGTGGTCGAGTGCTTCTGCTGGTGTGCCGCAATCCTGCTTAGCAAAGAAGGCTTACAAAATTGCATAGTATTACCTACATTGATCACGTGCTGCCAGGGGAATAAGTTTGCAAACAAATCTTACTCTTGGCAAGTACCTTCATGAACCCTGATTGGTATTCCACTTGCTGATAGCAGCCTGTTTAAAAAGCACACAGCATGCAGCAAACTTGCCAAACCAGACATGAAGCTTGATCACTGCACAATGAACAATGCAGATGCATGCTCGACCGCACATATGACAGCAGCTCTTACCAGGGGTGGTCCAACATCTGGAGGGCGGTGGGACGGATATGCGGCTTCTTCTCCAGCGCCACCTTCACAAAGTCTGCCCACAAAGCAGAGTGCTTGGGTGGGTAGGAGATGTTGTTGCTGAACATAATCATGGTGGCTGTCTGCACCTCATCATTCACCTCAAATGGAGGCCTGCCCACCACCAGCTCATAAGCCAAGATGCCTGTTGCCCATACATCTACCTGCATCAGCAAACCATGTCCAATATGCCATGACATACTGCAGAGCATGCATGTGCTTGGTAGGTGAGCCTTATCATCTACAGCTGACTTTGCATGTCAGCTTGCAGATGCCACACCTCAATTGGTTCCTTATGCTTGACTGTTGAGGTAAAGTGGCGACAAGTGTAGCAGCAGGGACCAGCTTTCAAGAAATGCTGAGGGGAGAGGACGGGGTGCACCTTTTCATCGTATGGTCTCACGCCTCGAGCCTTCAGCTCAGCTTTGGTCACCTTGGGTCCTTCTTGAATGTCAGCAGTAGGATTGGCCAGTACCTGCATCATTGCCACCCCTTCTCTGACAAGGGCTTTGTAAAGCATGTCACCAAAAAATTCAGCTCCAATGCTGAAATCATGGCCATTGGATATGTACTCGTCTGCTGATAACAACTTTATTGTTGCTGAAACAGGCTGACACACTGCCATATGCAAACAAGACCCAAGTGCTGTCCTGTTGTATGGCCAGAGGTCCTACTCACTGCGCAGGGTGTGAGTCTGGCGCACAGCTGCAAAATGAACTTGTGGTGGTGAGCGTCGCCTAATGGTATGCACTTAATCATGAGCGACAGTGAAAAACAGACATGCGTGCATATGAGTTGTTAATGCATGGTACACATTGTGTTGATCCTGAATGTAGCGTTGGTAAGCACAAGGCATCAGGCTAGCAACATCAAGCAAGCGTTGACCAGCATGAACCTTGACCAGCACGAAGGCATGTTGAGCAAGACTGACATCACCTCAGGTGCCATGTAGTCAAGAGTGCCAGATCGTGTGAACGGCAGCTCCTCATTGGATCTGATTGCCAGTCCAAGATCCCCAAGCTTCAGCTTGTGCTTCCCGGTCAGGAAAATGTTCTCAGGCTTGATATCCCGATGCAGGATGTGCTGCTCGTGCATCAAGACTAGCACACGCAGCAGCGGTACAATGATCTGCATCACCATGTGAATGCTTTTGGATACGAGTCATTTAGCTGCATCAAATAGTATTACTAATGCTCTACGGCCACAGCAGTACGAGCGCACATGGTCTACTGGATTTTCTACAGGTGTGTTTGCCAGTACATCTGTATTCATGCTTTACAGGCCAGAATGGATAATTGCTTGTGACAGTTGCTGCCATGCAGCAACAGAAGAGCAGAGTGCACAACAGCTTGATACAAGATGCCATTGATGTTGTGCGGCAGGCTATACAAAACAAGCATGTACCTCTATGCAGACCCAGTGCTCGTCCAGAGAGCCTCCCTTAAGCAGCAGCAGCTTGAACAGGTCACCGCCTTTGCAGTACTCCATGACCAAGGTCTTGTGTGTTTGGTCCTCAAAGACCCCATACAGCTGTGCTAGGCCCTCTCCCACAAGACAGCGCATCAGCTTGATTTCCCTCTCCATACGCAGGAAGTTCTTGGTCTTCATCTTGGCCTTTTCGTAAGCCTTGATGATCACAGTGTCTTTGCTAATGCTGCAAAGCGCCTTGTAGACTGTGGAGATGCTGCAGCAGGCAAATCACACTTGATTTTAACAGGGACATCAAAGCAGAATCGGTTATTTACTGCTGTTGCCTGTATCAGGTCCATAGGTAGACACTAGCACATTGCTTCATTGCAAGCAGCTCCACACAGCAATGAAAGACTGCAACGATGCACAATTTGCTGGTGATGGGCAAGGTGTCATGTGCCGACTGTTACAGCTACTGAGCGTAGCCAGTGTGATACTCATGTACATCACAGAGGGCATCTCTTCAGCACAGGAAGATGAAACACACCTGCCACGGTACAGCTCAACTCTATTCTGAAACTGCGCATTGCTGGTGTACTCAACATCTTCTGGTGTAATCTGTGCTCCTATGGTGCTATCACTGGACTCTGCTGCCAAGTGCAAGTGAGACAAAGCAGTCGTGTTTGCTGTGAAGCTCTTGGATGGGCCAGCCTTGTACAGAGCCGCGATCTTAGGTGAATCATTCGCAGGCCTGTGCAAGTCAGCAAATGCTCTTTGCTGACAGGTTTCAAGCAATGTATGTTGTGTTGATAGGGTAGAAAGATACCTGTATATGGGGGCCTCTGTGAAATGCGCCTGGCGTTTAGGCGCGAATTCGCTCTTCGCTCTGGATGCAACTGAGAGGTCGTTGAGTTCAGCTAACTCGCTATGGTCCGGGCCCTGACCAGCCTTGTCCTTGAGGATGGAAAACAGCCCCATAGTTCGGGGCTCTCCACTTCACGCAACTCACTTGTGTAATGTGCTGAGAGCAGCTGGTTCGCAGTCAAGCTTGTTGCCGCATCGTGCGTGGCGTTGTCACATAAGGAAACCTGGCGTCACGTATACAACTTGCAACCTCCGTGAGCAAAACAGGTAGGTGTTGACCGCAAGTCTGGGTCAAGCAGCGACTCGACACCAGCCAGACTCAAGCACGTAGCAGTCAGTCCCCCTACACAAGAACGAAAGTGCCACTGCTCTTAAGCATCAGGGTACAGACCCCTGTACAGACTCCGGAGCGCGTGGAGAATCACACGGAGCTCAATGACGCACCTCTCCAAAGTTTCTGTCTCGCCACTGCTTCTCTTGAAGGCTGGCAACAGAGGCATGATGTAGCAAAGTAGCATGCACCTCAAGGGAGTGCCAACACAACTTGCATAAAAGCTTGAGACTCTATATGAAGTTGTTCTAAACAAGTGATCAAGCATGGACAAAATGCAATTAATTCCAATGGAATGATACTGTGCCTGCCTGGCTAACAAAACATCTTCAACATGTCGATAGTGTCTGTAACAGCAGCAGTGCTTGCAATCAAAATTCAACTGCAGTTAGCAACTGCTGCCAACAACTTGAAACTGCGTCAACAACTGAATTAATAAAAACCTAATTCAATTAGGTGATTACCTCTGTTTAAATAAGAAAGTATGTACCACATATCAGCACACAGATTGATCATCATGTTACCAACGCCCTGCCAAACCACACAGCAACAATACACACACCTTGTCTGGCTGAACCCTTCAGCAATCTGTGCAAGCTGAACAAACAAAGCCGCAGACTCCAGATCACTGAATCAGCTCACCTGCAGCTTCAAGAGTACTTCGCCATCCCAAGCATTAACACACATACAGCACAGAACACATTATCACTCCTGCTTTATGCTTGTGGAGATGTTGCGCTTGCAATTGCATCAGTCAGTGCTTCTGAAATGCCTTGGGCTTGCTGCAATGGATGGGCAATTAGCAGAATGCTGCCGGTCCATTAACATCCTTTCCTTGCGGTGCTGAGAGTAGTGATACAGATCCCTGAGTCTGGTGTCGTTGCGCACTTGGCTACATACATCACTGCCCACGATGCCTTCAAGCTCTTGCAGGCTGTCTACATACTGCAAGCAGGCCTGCACACACCGCATCATGTTCACTGGCGACATCACAAAGTCTGAATTGATCAGCTTATTGTCTTGCCATGCAGAACATGGGGGCCCACACTGTGCAAGTCTTTTGTATGAGCTGAAAAGTCCAGAACTGGGCAAGTGGGGGGAAAACAGAGCTATACACACCAATGCGTATCAATGTTTAGAAACAAGCCTTAAGCACTATGGTTTGTGTTAGTACATGCTAGGTGCTACATGCTACCACGCCAACAGGCTGGTTGTCTGCACTCCTTGCTAGGCAACTGGCAACGCTCTGTACTGCAACCAAGCATGAGAGATATTGGACAGCAGAATGAGCAGGTCAGGCATTCTTACCTGCAGCAGAGTGGGGCAGTCATGTAGCTGAGCAAGTTCTGCCAAGTCAAATACATTGTCAAAGCTGATGAGGGCTTTTAGCAGGCGCGTGCACTGCTGGTGAAGGCTGGTCAGTGCATACATGTCACTGGCCTCAAACATTGCTACTGCCTCTGCTAGTGTGAGCTCAGGCTTGAGGCAGCCGTACACATACTGCAGAAGCATCTCCACTGTGCTTGCAGCCACATCATTCATCACTATGCTCTGGCTCTTGCCTGCATGAATGTAGATCACTCTGATCCATAATCTCAGAAAGTTTGGCATGACTGTGCCTGACAGATTTGGATCAAGTCAGAGAGCATTGGAAGGTTGACTTTTTGGAAACCACTGCATCTGCAGACAGCTTTGGCTGGACAACAAAGAGCGATGCAGAAGGCACACAGGCATCTATTTACTCACAAGCTGCACTGTCACTCCACCTGTGCAGCTGCATACAAGTTTTGCCATGGAAAGCAATAACTTCAGTATGCAGCTGAAACTTGCAGACATCAAAGCATCGGTTGCCGCTGGATACAAGCATCTTCTGAAGCTACCATGGTCCAGAGAAACAGGTCTGACCTTCCTGCATACTGCTGCGGAACATGCACGCAAACACTGGGCTAGCAGCGGCCAAGACCACCCTATGAGCTCGCAGCGTCTGCCCTTCCACAACAATGGTGGCATCAGAGAACTCCATCTGCTGGTACATGGTCTGCATGCAACTGCCCAGCTGCAGGTTCATGATGCTGTTGTCTTCAAAGTCCCTTGAATGCGGCGCTGGTTGCTGCCAGATACACTGAATGGTGTCCACCTCATGCAAGCGCTCATATTCTGGCCGCATGTAGTCCAGGCCTGTGGTTAGCACATGCTTGCATTGTTAGTGTAGGCTCAAGGACTGCCTCCATGCCAGGCTTTGGGCTTAGGGCATGTTGTCTCAAGTCACATGAGTGTGCACAACTTGTTTGCGTGCGATCCTGTGCATCTTATGTGCCTGGCACACCATGCAAACAGTCAAGCACTGCTGTGGCCAACCTCCTGGTGACTAATGACTGCATGAAGCATGCACCTGAGTGCAGGCAGAGTGCGCCTTGTAGCATGCGCAGGAATGCTTCCTCTCGGTGATTGTGTCATTCAAGCAAGCTTTGATTGCAGCAGATGGTGTTGGCAAAGTCAGCAGGATGGGAAGATTTGTCACAGGGGCACTGAGTGAGAGTTTCAGTGAGAGGTGTGACCTCCAAGGACAACCATGACTTGCTTGTGGCAGGTGGCCATGTGGTAGTAGCGAGGCAGGGCGTTGCTACCCCCTAGCTTGGGGTTGCTCCAGGTTAGCTTCTCAAAGTCAAAGACATGGAGGGTGTTGTAAGCCTCTCCTGTCCAGCATCCACCATACAACAACCATTGGCCCTGGACCCAGCAGCATTGCAACTGCTGATACACTATTTATTGTGACAACTGGAGCAAGTGGTAGCTTCCCCACCCATTTGACATCTGTCTGACAGCGTCCAGTGATTTTGACAGTCGTCACAGTACCTTTACAGAAGGAGCAGATGCAAGGTGTCGCATTATAATGTGTGGCAGCTGCTGACCCTGCACACAATCTGCTGCATGCTGGCAGCCACAAGCAAGCAATTGTGATGCACTGTTGGCCACCAAACGCTCCCACATCATGAGTAAGCCTGCTGTTCATGGCAGCCACAGGCTAGCAAAAAGTTGAGGGTTGTTGCATTATGCTTTGAATACTAGTTGCAATCAGGCTGACCTGTGTGACCACAGCTGAAGCAGCACGCCGGCAGGAAGGTTGGGTACCCAGGGGGGGGACCCGCTGCCATACCCAAGTCTCATCTCCAACTCATCCACCTCAAGCCTCCTTGTCCCTTCTGGGTCATTGACCAGAGCATACGCCTTGCTGTTGACGACTGCTAAAGCATTGGCCAGATGTGGTTCTGGCAAGTCCCCTGTTGCATGGCACTTCCGCCATGTGCATCCTTTCATGTCAAATGTCCAAAGTGCATCGTGTGGACCTATGTTCTCATACAAGGCTGTCTGACCTGCAGCAGTTTGCCTTTGCATTCAGGCTTGTTTGTGTTTGAATGTCTGACTTGTGATGCTTGATGAACATAGCATGCATGAAAGAATGTGTGGTAGGCACGCAGTGTGTATCACAGACATTGTTGGCAGAGCAAGCGACCAGAAGTTCAGCAATCCAACAACACCAGCTGTAAGCAATGTGCATTTCTTACTGGAAAATATGCCATGACATAGGGCATCACGTGATTTCTACAGGCTTGAATCCAAATGCAAACATGGCCAATATGGCAACACACACAGAAACTTTGCAATCTGCCATCAGCCCACCCATTGCCATCCAGACCTTTGCATGCATATACAGTGCAGCGTGAATGTAACATGTGGGCCCCAGGCATAGTACAAGAAAGAAAGTCACCGCCAAACAGAACAAGCTGGTCTTCATAGGCAGCTAGCAAGGGGTAATGGCAGATCTCAGGTGCATGGCGAAGCCTCAGGCGCGTCCACTTCTGAGTGGGGAAATGGAACTGGCACATCACAATGACCGTGGGCAGCACTGGACGCTCGTTTGGATCTGGTGATTGCAGATTACCCACCAGAAAGAGCGTGTCGCCCCATACCACCCCTACAGAGAACAGCACAGCTCCTCGCGCTGATGTGCTCATGGCAGCAAAGCAATACAGCGGCCTTGCTGCACGTTGTCTTTGTGATCGATGAAAGCAGCTCTGCCAAAGTTGCCGGACATGACTTGCATTGCATGCGTTTGGCTTCAAGCCATGTGAAGGCCAGGAATGGGCAAATGAGCAAATGGAAACTGGGAGGGGGCAAGGCAGGTGTTTTCTGCTGATGCCCCTCAGGGTCCTTTCCCAGTCAGTGCCATAAAACAAGGTTGGAAGCACTCACCAGCATGACCTGCATGGATGCGAGTCTTGGACTCAGGCACAGCGCCCTCACAGCTGACAGACTCCCAACTGCCACTGCTGGAATTCAGTCTCATGAAAATGGTCTGCCCATCTGGATAGGCAAAGCTAGTGGTGCTGAGGTTCCTATTTGCAGATGTGAATGCTGTGTGTGGCATCCCGCCATACAGATACAGGTCGCTGCCATAAGACACCAGCAAGCCTTTCATGCGTCCTGGTGCTAAACCCTGCATGTGATGAGAATTGGCATTGTCGTAAACAGTATATAAAAGATACGTTTTTAAATTTAAGGCGTGTATCAGCCGCACTTAAGTGACTCGAGCAACTTGAAAGCGAGGCTGACATTGTTCTTGAAAGCTTATGTTGACTATCATGCAAGAGCATTGCCATGACTGTGTCAGTGCTGACCTCTGCATCTTGAATGACCCATTGCTGTTTTGCCTCCTTGGATAGCTCAGTGTTCAGACACTTCAGCAGGGCTGGGCGGTCTGCATTTACAGAATCGAGCCCAGAGGACGCTGCCAAATGTCTCAGCTGGGAGGTTAGCACCTGGGACAGCGTCAGAGGCTGCTTTTCTGGCAGTCTCATGCTGGTTCTGCACTCTGAGTCTATGAATTCGGTCTCAGCTGCGAGTCTGTGCCATATGCGCGATGATCTGTTGCGATTGTGCCCAGAGGCAGCTGCGTTCATAGTGGTTCAGCCCAGTCAGGCGAGGTGTAGTTCCGCGTCAGCACGTGCAGGAAAGGTCGCGAAACTCGCTGCGTTGCTCTGTTTTTACGCGGAGCAAGATCTGGTTTGCTGAGTATGAGTGTGCTGATCTATTGGCACAGGTAGTGCTTTGCGAGGCACCATAGGTCAAGGCATATGCTCAGACAAAAGATCTGGCAGCAGGAATGGAGCAGACGGCATGACTGAAGACACGCAACATCTCCTGGACGATTCAAGTTTGTGCACACTAAGCAGGTTCGGTCGCACGATGCGGCGCGACTTTCGAGGCTCGATAGCCAGTTCCAAAAGTGGCATTGCTCCCGAACCAGAGTAATCGAACGCTGCCCCGATTACTAAGGACTGACATATGCGTCACATGAGTCACATGGGTTGAGTAAAACTATGCATAAACTGGGACCCTACATGTCTCAATGCAATTAAACTGCTTGTACATGGCGCAGGCGTCCAAGTCAGCATGATGCATGATGCGGCAAGTGTCTCGAGGTTCATGGCAGGCATGTGGCAGCAAGTCAGCGTGCGCTAAACACAACACACAAGGAGGATCACTGCTAACAAGTCGTGCTCATACAAAAGCAGCGTACCGGCGTTACCTCGGCGCTTCAGCCATCCAGTGTTTGATTACTCACAACCAATGTGATCCTAACAAGTCAGGTTGTAGGTGGCAGGTGCAAGTCACACAGAGTTGGGATGCAGTGAGGCGTCTTGGCGAAGTGAGTCTTTTGTATACAGGACTGTCCGCCCTGCATCCAGGTTTGCATACGCTCAGCCGAATCTTTTTGCAGGTTTCCTCGCTTGCGACTGATGTATTTTACGACAACGAAGGGTTTGAGCCTCTCGTCAACTTCAGCAAGATCATTTACAAGTCAGAGCTGCTTATCAGATTGGGTTGGCGACTAGCAAAACCAAACAACACCAGCTGCTTTCTCATTGCACAGCCAGCTGTCAAAAGTCATGACTGCAAGGTAGGAGTGTCCCTGCTTGCTCCTGTTGCTTGTCCTGGTGAAGAACAGCTTTCGCAGGTATACCAGCACAGTCAGTTGTTGCTGGTACACTACCTGTTGCAGGGTCTGGCAGGCATGCTGGAGGTATCCATTCAAGCAGACATGCCTCCACTATTCTTAGGCAACAGCAGGCAGGTAGCAGTGGTCACCACTATGGCAGTGCTGCCAGAGATGCAAAGGCAAGGAATAGGAACAGCCTTGCTGGAAGCAGCCCAATGCTGGGCTGCATCATGTGACGTCAAAGTTCTTGCCCTGTTTGTGTATCGAGACAACTATACAGCAATCAGGTATTGTACATGTACATTTGTTGACTCAAGCGCCGTCACAGTTGTGTCTGCATTCAAACGTAATTGGACACCGTTTGAAAGTCTTGCCACTGTTTGCTAGGCTTTATGTAACCCAAACCTGCTCCTGAGTTTGCTGCACTCTCACAGCACATGACATGGAAATTGGGTGCACAGTGTGAGGGCATAAATGCATGACGTATGAATCAGATCGCTCAGTTGCTCAATTGTTATTGTTTTTGGTCATCGCTTGCTCTTGATGTGCTTTTGATGACATACTTGCAGGCTGTATGAAAGAGTGGGGTTTGAGAGGGTAGTCAAGTGGGTCGACCCACTCTGGCTAACATGTGCTGAGAAAGGCATGATTGGCCCAACTCGCCGTGTGCTGTACATCAAGCAGCTGCCAAGCGTGATGAATTGAGGCATGCATTTTGGCCTATCCTGCATTATGCTGATCTGTGGACAGGTATGATTTATATGCTTCACTGCCATGCTGCAAACTGTGCAAGAAAGCACTTACGTGTTTTTGCTGCCAATCTTGTCGTTAGCATACTGCAACATGTATGCATCAGGTGGTGTTCTAGGATGTCAGTCTGCAGGAGCGCATTGCAGAACTGTAAAGACCAGACATCCTTGTCTGCAAAATGAAGTCATGGTGAACAATACACAGATGCCCCTCTGATGGTTGACAAATGTGCATTGTAGGGCTAGACAATGGGCTTCAGAGCCATGTTGTGTCTTCACACAGCTCCATGCAGCGCTCTAATTCACAAAAGGGATATGACGGCAATGCACAGCTGTGCCTATCACCTGCTGGCAGATCACTTGGGTCGCTGGTTGGATGCAGCATAGATTGAAGTGATCAGATTAAAAACGTTGACTATCACAACGACATGACAGAAACTGTTGAATTGTATTTCAGCAGAAAAGCTATTGGATGAAATGTTATGTGTGAAGGTATAGTAAGACTACTGATTGCTGTCGTATATGTCGCAATCTGAGACATCCAGCACCTGAATCTTATTGGTCGAGGCAAGCAGCCATGACAAGCACCTCTGGAGAACATCGTTGACAGCTCAGCTGTGTGGCCTAACGTCTTCATTTGCCGAGCCAGCAACTCTGATAGTCTTGTCAAAAACGTGTTTGTCATGTCTCACAGACGCCAGCAGTGCAGACACACTGGATGACAGACTCAAAGGAAGGCAACACACCGGCACAGAACCTCTGAGTAACTCTTGACAAACTAAAATGAATGGTACTGAACAATGTTGGACAACATTTCGCTCAAGCTACATCACCATGCTAATAGCATCACACTCATCATAGATTCAGTGGCAAAGCAGTCAGCCGTCAAATGCACCTATATCATTTACGCAGTTCATTCATATGTCGTATCTGCTGATTGTGGCAGAACTAGCTGTATATTCTTGCTTAGGCAGCTGATGTCCTTGCATACTGCAATAATAACCTGCCTGCATTACAATGGTACAAATACTATCTTACCAAGCTGATCACGTTGTACTTTGAGTCCAGGCCTGAGGCGGATCATAGATTCATCAGTAGGAGCAGCTATGCTGGATGGCACACCCCACAGCTCACCAGTTGCTCGAACACGCTCAAACAAAAGCGTGCTCTGGCCTGTGACGTCAAGTCCAGCTTTTGTAGCCACATCAAGCAGAAAATGCTCTGCATGTAGTGCTTTCTGCTGAGCAAAATTGATGGCAACATCCAGCCTGTTGCCGTAGATAGTCATCACGTCTGGGGTGCCGAAAGCTAGTCGATCGTTGAGGCCTTCCCATTTATGAAAGCTCGGGGTGTATATGCGGCGAGGATGCTGGGCTGCCTTGCCCAGCTCTTTGACATCCAGCTGGTTAAAAAACCAAAGGTCTGACCTGAGGTAAAGTACCAGGTCAAAATGGGATGAGTCATTGACCCACATATTGGTGACTTGTTTCAGCGAGTACAGCTGTTTGATAAAGTTCCTCAAGGTGGTATGTTCAGCAGTCTCCCCTGCCCACGCGTCACCATGCTTCAGCCACAGTTTCATATATGGGTCAAAAAGCTCCTGGTCGACAGCAGATGCGTCATCAACTTGCCACTGATGTGGTTGCAACAGTCTGTATGCTGTCCAGTCCGCAGTGGCTGCATTTTCAGCGCTGCGCCTGTTGGTGACGCTGGTGGAATTGTACGTATGCAGATATATGGTTATTTTGACGTCATTCAACAGCAGAGGATCAATGATGCTATGTCGTATCGAGTCAACTGTAAGGTGCAGGGAACGTGTAAGACCAAAGAAGCACAAAGCAACCGTTGTCGGAGCGGCTGAGGTACAAATAGTCACCGAGAGCAATAGAACCAGACACGTCCAGCACCTGCAGACTGTCATATGTGCGACTGACGTCACGCCTGTCTTGGGCAAAAATTCTGACCGGTCAGAAAGGCCCCGACGGCCTTGATAAATACAGCTACTGCAGTGCTCTTTGGTGCGAGTTCGTCTCAGCAAGATTTTGCCTCGGAAGTTTGAATATTCTGCTCTCGTTAGGGCAAAAATCTGGCTTGAGGGTTGCATACAAATTGGACATAGTTGTGTCAGGTACTTTGGCCTCTGTGCAGGCAGGTGAAGCTAAGATAAAGTGAAGGTAAGATACCTGGCTCCTTGCTAACCACAGGCTTCACAATGTCTGCCTACAGCAGGTCATGGTCAATGAAGCCATTTTCACCCAGGTGTCTTTTAGAACCCAGATACCTAGTATATGATTGCATAATATATTGTACTGTCCTGGGACTGTAATCACCCCACTAGTGCTTACAACATGCCACTTTAAGATTGCATGGGCTCAAAAACCTAGAAGCCAAAATGAAACTGAACCAGCAGTGCATGGATCATGGGAGCAAAATGATGAAGATTATTGTTATTATAATGGTAATTAAAAGGCATTCTTAGCCAGCAGGCATCGGTTGCGTGCAATGCAAGTTAGCTCCCTCCAGACAGGTTTGTTCAGAGCATCATGCGTGCAGCAGTTTAAGCTCAATTTGTGGATGCCAGACAACACAACGGTGGGAGCATGGATCCGCGAAAAGGAGCCTGAGCAAGCCTCCATAAGATATCACATCTGTGAAGCAGTAATAGCAGTAGGGCAGCCTTGCTTCCCAGTCTCAGTGGTGTATACCTTGCTTACAGATTCTGATGTGTCTCAGGCATTGCTGCAGCAGGCAAAGAATCTGCTCTTGAGCTGGCTTTGAGATCAGTCTGGTATAAGACAAGCGCAACGCGGTGGCTGCTGTCAGAGTTTCTCCAGAGGCCACTGTTGCCATGAGCGCCCACACCAGCATCACCACTTCTGTGGAAGACAACACAGCCTGCACAAATGACAACTACTCCAACCAGTACTCACATCAGCATTGAGCAACACCTTAACATGCTTGCATTGCCACCGTAATGCAGGACCTGCAACATGCTTCTGTGAGCAGGCTTGGCTCCGCAAATGTGCACCACGAAAAAACTTGTGCTTCAGCAAGCTGTGTGCCATGGCGTCTATTTGCTGTCCAGAGACATTGCATACCTTCTGAGTGTATCAGGTGTTTCAGACATTCACAAGCTACTGACCTTGCCTGACATCCAGTCCCATATGGTATTGTGGAAGCATGTAGTAGCTACCACAGAAGGGCTCGCCAGTCTCAAGCACAATCAAAGCACTGTATGAGCCAGGTGTGTTCTTCCCATCCAGGTGGCTGCCTGCAACACCAACACTGGCGGAATGCAGCAACTGAAGCCTGTAGTAGCAGCTTTTCATTGCGCAAGTCTTGCATGCAACAGTGAGTATTTGAGCTTGCATGCAACAGTGAGTATTTGAGCAGTTATCAAGTACATACATAGGTAGAGAGCCTGATCATCTGTCAGGTGGCGAGAGGCAGATGCATTTGTTTTTTGCACAGGGACACATGCCTGACCAACATGTCCCAAACCAAAAACTTGAGGCGTTTACTGTCTTTACGCAAGCATCAATGCCCGCCGTCACAAATGCCCACCTGTTCTGTAATCGATGTTGAAGGAATAGGCGTTCCAAGCTGTAGCGCCTAGCCTGCTGTCAAGCCCAGAGGGAGCTTCACAGATATTGTGCATCATGCGCTGTGCAGCAGCAGCTGTTGCAGCACCTGCTGCAAAGGTGTTCCATACTGCTTCTGCAGCCCTTACTAAGTTCTCTTCCTGTAGGTCCAGCATGAGCTTGTAGGATGCAAGAAAAAATCAGAAGGATCAGCCTTTACATCTGTACATTGTAGCAGCATTCAAACATGGTCAGGTATGGCAAGCTAACAAGCAAGGCTGCCTAGGGAATGCTATGTCCCATACCTTGTCATGCATGATGAGGGACAGCTTGCTTGATACCAGCTTGTTAGGCTGGCTGCCCGGCATATCTGCATGATGGTCAACATTGAGTCAGCGTCATGCAAAAGCATACACAAGCTTGTGAATATCACACCGTTCTGCAGTGAATGCCAGCACATGCATGCTGACCAGAGAATGCCTACCAAGCAAAAGTGCTGTGTCAAAGCTCCGTCTGAAACATACAGCAGCAGCTGACTATCTTAGCGACTCGCAGCACAAGACAGAACAGACAGACAGGTGCAAGTTGTGGGTTAGTGATCTGAGTGAGAGGTGTGAGACCAGCGAGCTTTTGGCCGCCTGACCAGCTCTGAATTGGCAAAGACCGCCAGCTCTTGTTAAATGCCATTATAGATTTGCCATTTGCTGTCTGGTCTGTAGCCTCACCAATGTAGGCTTTCCTCATGTCAGGGCTGACATGTACCACCTGGAAGTCAACACCTAACACTGCTACATGCCTCCATGCAATTGACAGCTACCATACTGCCGTGCAATGTTTCATGCTGGGGCTTGTTGCAACTGAAGCTCAGTGTGAAAGAAACATACACATGACAATGGATGGACGCATCTCATCTTTGTGCATTTTCCTGATAAAGGAGCAGCTGTGGCTCACCTGCCACAGCTGGGGCCTGACAGCAGGCTGGAATTTGGATGCATCTGCTACCTGCATGCTAGCCGAGTGCTGAACCGCTGTATCATGTTGTGAGGCTGATTCCTCTGGGGAAATCCCTGGCATCGAACAACCTGTCTGTGGCTCTAAGGATGGCTGCAAAGGGCCTCGAAATGTAGCTATGGGTGTTGGGGAGGGTGTGTCAGCCCCTGACAGTTCAGACAGGCTTGTTGGTGGTGCCTGTGCTGCCGCTGCAATAGATACTGCCACGCTTGTGCTAGCATACACTCCAGGACCGTCAACAACAGATGCCCCATGTGCTGCTGCAGATGGCTCCAGTTTCAACCTCCCCAGCCTGAATGTAGGCTGTTGCTTATCCACAGAGCTGCAGAGCGCCATCTCTGGCGTCACCAAGCTGCCTGCACTCTCATGTACTGCATGTTGACCTTCACAAGGCAGACTGATTGGCATCAGCTTCTGCACGGCATGTGCCTGTGCATGCATACCACTCCCTGCCACCTGTGATTGAACTGGCACTAGATCCCCTTCTTGACATGGCACAGCAACAAGCTCTGCTGTCTTGCCTGGAGGCTCTGCTGAAGGCAAGTCAGGCAGGTTTGCTGGCTGGTGGGCAGGCTGTGCAGCCTTACGCTTATGTAGCGCCTGCCTGACAGCCTCACCCACTCCAGCCTACAGGAGCATCACAGACACACTCAGAGGGACTCCCCTGTCCGCTGCTGTTTATGAGTCAGTGTGTTGGCATGATGCTTGATCGTCAGATGCAGACATTCGTTGCATGGTAGCGCATCATTGCAAGGTTGTGTTCTGCATCATGAGCAGCCGTGGTTTGGGTGTCTCTTGCATAGATTGGTCAGCAACTACATATATGCATGGGTTGGGGAGCAAGTATATACCATGGAATGAATGGCAGGTGCCCTTTGCCTTTCACAAGGATCAGAAAGTCGTGTCTAGGAAACAAAGGGCAGAGGTGTGTGGGAAGCAATAGGCTGAGGCTTGCCTGGGCCAGGAAGGCAGGCAGGTCCAAGGGCCCAGCACTCAGCCGCCCATCTGTGCATACTGGCAGCTTGCCCTCCTGAAACAGCTGCAGGCCCCTGTGTAACAGAAAATCTGGTTCTGATCCTTCTTTAGTGAAGATCTTGCTTTGGATCTCTTGGTGAGAATGTGTCTGTTGTGAGTATCACCGCTTGTACAGTCCACGGCTACTATGCATAATTGGTGACGCAGGCTAAGCTGCTACCACCACCGTCTCTGGCAGCATATACGGCAATTTGACCAAGTAAGATAGCCTGACAGGCATTGCATGCATCACATAAGATGCTGTAGAAGTGAAGCCTTGTGCAGCCTTTCAGTCAAATGCACTTTTCACACTCTGCATCATTGTAATGATATGCTGGATAGTCATTCCAGATGCTACAGCAGGCTGGGCTGCACTGGTTCAGGATGCATCTCACATTCTATGGAGTACATTAACGCGGTATGGTGACCTGCTCTTAGCTGACCAAGACAGCCATTCAAAATGTTGTGAATGAATGGATGAAGATATGAAGAATGCAGACTCACAACCTGCAGATGAAGGGAGCGGCAGCAGAGAGGGCAGAAGTTGGCAGGGCACATGCCCATAAGACATGCTCCCCGCACCCGGCATCATACACATCCAGCCCTGCAGGATGCACCAAGATGCACTGTACCATCGCATTGCAGTTGTGCCAGGAGAAACCTTGAATCTGGAGATTTGATGTCTTATGGATTCAGACAGCTGCTGCTGCAGGGATGTACTATGCTGTGTGACTGACACAATTACTTTTGGAAAAAACCATAAGGCTGGTGCCAAGGGAGCGAAGAGCCTATAGCACTTTCAACCGCAGACATGCAGAGGCAGAAGACTTTTGTCTGCCAGAATGATATTGAGTCCACTGTGCGCTTTGGCTGTGAGCACACACAACCAGCAGGCACCTTATTCAGGTTGTGCAATGGGAGAGTACTTTAGTACACATCATCAGAATATGCAACCAAAACAAAATGTCTGGCATTTTCATAGATTGATGTGTGACAACTGTGGGATTTGAACCCACGCCCTTTCGGACCAGCACCTGAAGCTGGCGCCTTAGACCGCTCGGCCAAATTGTCCAGTCAAGATGCAAATTTGCCTATTTTCAGCTTATCAATTGCAACAAGCAATGTATCAATGGACAGACAACCCTGCATGCAGCAGTACCCACAACAAAAACCACGCAGCAACAGGCGTTATTGCATGTCAGCTGGTTCAGCAAGATGCAAGCACAGAGGGTGAGCACCAGCCGCCAGCATCTCAGGCGTCCACAGTTGGTCTCTGCCAGGGATGTACTCCAGCAAATGAGAGGATGCGCGCACCTCATGCGACCGCCAGTGCACCTTCTGAGGCTGGATGCTGCCCACATCAATCTGCCTACTGCTGAGCTGCAGCAGTACAGCATGCCTCACCAATGCAAAGCAGCCGCCACTATGTGCAGTGACAATTTCATACATATCCCTGATCCCGACGCATCACCGAGCTTTGCTGACAAGTGCATTTTTGGGAGTTGGTCATTGGATTCATATCACTACAAAAAAGCAGCTGCCAGCAGCACTGTGTTTTTGCCATTGTAAGACCAGCCTGTATCACATGAGCCTATATACTGACCAGCAATGGCATGTACAGAGGACATGTGCTACTTGCGTTTGCATGCACAAGATCGTGGCAAGGCATACCTGTGGGGAGTGGCTTGCTGCGTTGTTCTGGTGTCGTAGCTGAGTAGCCTTTTTGCGTAATGCAGCGCCCCAATCGCCTTGGCTACTGCGGCAAGTGGCTCCCCCTTGCATTTGGGCACAAGTCCACTTACCCTTGTCCTCCTGTGCCTCTATGTCCCTGCAGGTGGAGGTCAGACTACACAAATGCATACAATGTCGAATGTCTACTTGAACATGTCCGGGTGAAGTTCCAGGGACAGAGGATGAGCCCATGGCCGCCATGTCAGAGGGCTTTGCAGCTTGTGAGTAGTCTACAGAGATCGCAGTCACAAGCAGCTGCATGTGGCAGAACCCACATGGAGCAATGCAAAACCAGCAGCGTCTTTCAACACCTTTGGTAGACTTGACTAAATGGTCGATGGATCTTGCCCTCTGAGCAGCCACGAACACATGAGTAACTGCACGCATTCCAAGCTGGCACACAACATTGGTGATGCGCCAGACCAGAAGGGTCAGACGCCGTACCTTACGGATGAGCATTACCAGCGCTGCTGCAATATGCCGTTGCTGCAACAGAGCATGTTTCTCTGGTGTTCAGCCCTGATCAGCCCTGATCACCACCGTCACCCTTTTGTGCCGTGGTCAAGCTTCAACGGGTGCAGCAGCAAATGCGTTTGCATGAGGACCTGCCTGAGCACAGTGTCCGGCACTGTGCGCCATCGGCCACAAGCATCACACTGAATCCAGCTCTGCACCTGCTGATGCCCCCTCCACCTCACCTCACCGCCACACTGCTCACACAAGCCCTGCAGCCCCTCCCTCCCCTTCCCCAGGTTCACCCAGTGCTGACAGGCCGAGCATTCCTCCCAATGATCCCGGTCCTCACACTCTGCTTCCTGATTGGCTGCCCGTGCTTTGCGCTTGCGGCTGCCTGCTTTGCGCCTGCTGGGGCTGAAAGGCTCATCCTCATCCTGTGGGACAAAAACAAATGCTGCTTGCAGTTGTTCCCTGCTGTCTATCATCAGCACGGCACAGCATGGCACAGCATGCATGCATCATGGCACATGGCACAGCTTGCATCACACCGCTTAGCAGGCACAAAATGGCACAGCATTCACTTCCCTACAGCCTGTGCAACTTTCTCACAGACAGGCAGACTGTGACTTCTTTGATGGGGCACATTGTGAATTAAAGCTCAGCAGGAACCAAGGGGAAATGAGCAAGCCCTATATAGGCTTCAGCGCAGCACATGTGACATGACTGGACAACTAGTGCTGGCACAAGGCAAGACCTGGACATTGTCCAGCACAGCAGTGTCTTGAGCTTCTAGAAGAACACTCTCAGCTGGCAACCCCAGATGCCTCTGCTCTGCACGGCGTGCCCTGCCAGCTAGCATAGCATCTCTTGCCTGCACGGCAGTCACAACTCTCAAAGCACAGCACAGCATACCACAAACAAGCCTCCACAGCAGCTTAGAGTGATCAGAGCGCCAATAAATAACACACTGAGGGGAGCACTTTGCTTGTTAGGTCAGCACTGACTTCAGCTACACCAATCACGAACATCTTGCAAGCAAAGGCTGCTCTATTTGCACTCAGCGTTGCATGATTCTATACATGTGCGCAGTGTCTTGCTCTGTAGGTATGTTACTCTGAATTTGAATCAGCAACAGAACAGTGTAAGCTTCCCTCAATGTATCACACCTGCTGCTTTGACTGCAAAGCTTGCTGCTGTTGCCTTGCCGCCACTTCCTGCTGCAATCGTCTTTGCTCCAGTTTCCAGTCATCTGGCAGCTGACACTTGGCACCCTTGAACAGCATGGAACATGCCCAGAAGGAATCTTCTTCTCCCTGCTGCATGTGGAAAACTGTCATGGGCTGAAGGCACGTAGCACAAACTAGGCATGCCAGTTCAGCATCATCTTTTGCTTACGCTGAATTCTACCGTGATTTTCATGAACAAATGGACTGTGTAATCCTGACAACAGGCGGCATGTAACTGCTGCTGGTTTTGTCGGTGTCACAGCCACTGTTGCGTACCCTTGCTCAGAGCTATGCTACACACAGCGTAGTTTCCGTAGTGGCGCGCAGCATGTGCCAGTACCTGTATCTCCTGGAACTGGGCCATGCTCAACTCACGCCATTTGTTACAGTCATCACATTGGATCCAGGAGTCCTGTGCTACAGCAGTGTCGCCTGGTATGGCTGAAAGGTCAGCCTCACAGGTGCACTGAAAGCAACCTGTACAAGGGTTGTGAGCTGATCAGCTCATGAGACACTGTCTGGAAAAAGTTCGCCATGGTATCCCGCAGAATGAGGGCAGCCGCAAGATTACGACGTGAAGACGTCGATGCAAATATTCGATGTTTGGGTTAGGACGTCGTTGAGGACATGTAGGCGTACCTTCTGGATTTGAGACAGGCTGCCATATGGATGGCATGCATGCTTCACAGCGTTCGCATAAATGCGGGTCCTGTTTGGTCAAAAGAAGTGGTGGCTGACTGTCACCATTGGACACAGACTGCTGCATATTGCGAATGTTGTTGGCAAAGTCTTAGGTATAGTCCTCCTCGTGATCCAACGGTCACAAAAGTGGCATGCTTGCGGGGCGTAGCACTGCTCAACGACAGTCTCTAGTGAATGCACCTGACCTAAACAGCACCAGTCATAGTGATCGACGGCAGCCTTGAACGCACTAATGATGCGTCGCATGGCAACACGATTTCTGAGAGCGCTGCAGCTACAGGCTCAACTTCGCAAGCGTTGACTTGACTGTACCTCATTGTAAGCTTGTGCGTAAGCTTGCGCAAGACCGACTGCAGCAGGTGTTGTCGAGCGTCGAGGTGCAAAATTGATGTTTGATCATTGACGCTGTTTGCTTCTGGCCGTGGCTACCACCGAACTAGCGCATGCAAACTAGGTTGAATCAGGTACCCAGCAGCAGGCACGCTGCGCATTTTGGAAGCGTTCATTACACGGCAGTATTATTGCAGAGGGGCGCAGCGTCTCGCACAAGCTTGCATCCGCGCGGACTGCGGAACGACCGAGACATGCCCTCTCAAGCACATGCTGTGCATCAAGCGGGTCCAAGGCAGATGCTGGAGCTAGATAGCTATATCCTGCCTACATGGGCAAATGCTCTATCTGATAATGTATGCAGCTGATAACGTATGCTTTCTGGCGTTTGACGCACTAATGTGACAACCTCAGCTGTGCGACACCCAAGGCGTGCAGGCACTCAAGCAGCATTTTGTCTCAGTTCGACAGATGGGCTTTTGCAGGCTCCCAAGCAGCGATATGCCTTGGGTATATTCCCAACGCCTATACACAGATGGCATCCCCCTGGAGTGCCAGATGGTGTGGAAATGTACATCAAGAGGGACGACTTGAGTGGAATGCAGTTGAGCGGAAACAAGGTACAGCATGCAGCTAGCATCAGTTCAAGCCATCAGCAGCAGTAAATTGGCACCATTTGCAGACAGCCGCTGTCCTCATTCTTCAGGTACGCAAGCTAGAGTTCCTGATGGCTGAGGTAGTTGCACAGGGGCATGACTGTGTCATCACCATTGGAGGCATACAGTCAAACCACTGCAGAGCCACTGCTGTGGCAGCCAGGTCCACCTTTGATGCTATCATCTCAGCACAAGAACCTTCAGCACTCAAATGCACACAGCAAGAGACAATCCTCTGTCTGTGTCTAGATCCATCCATGTTGAACCTGAGAGTGACATGAAAAATGTGCCAGAAGCCCTGTCTTATATCTCCATTGCTACCAGAGTTATAGCACATGTTTGGCAGTGGTTGTGGATGATTTGTGAGTCCCACAGTGCACATCCCAAAACACTGGTTGAGCCATGAAGGCTGGTACATGGCATTGCTGCCTTTTGGTTGTGTTTGACAGCATGTGAGGTAGCAAACAAATGCATTGTCAGTGTCAATTTCTGCACCAGTTCACACTGCTTACTGTGCTTTTGTCGTCTGCAGGTATCTTGGACTGGATAGCCATCTGATATTGCGGACATCGCGTGAGCTTGCTGACTCAGATCCGGGGCTGACTGGCAACCTACTGCTAGCACGCATGGTGTACCCTCTGCTGCAACTCTGCTGCTGCAGCCCTGCTCCACAAGCTGACGATCATGAGCATATGGCGTCACTGGCATTGTGCAGTGGGGCTGTTCTTTGCAGTCACTGGTCATTGTCATTCCAATCTGCATGCATGCCAGCTAAGTTTGGTCATACTATCATGCATCATCCGTTTGGCTCACAACACTTGTTTTGCAAAGATCACATGTGTAGAATGGCCCTGGTGCAAATGCCCTTCCTCCAATCCCAGCCTGTTCACTTCTCCAACCCAAGCTTTCTTACCACTCTGTTCAAATGTGGCAGTGTGTGTAATGTTGTGCATTTGATGTCAGTCATCAAAGTGTGGCATTGTGTGTGGACAGCTTTGCACTCACAGGTGGGGGCGCACATCCACACAGTCACAAAGGAGGAGTACACAAAGGTTGGCTCAGAAGCGCTGCTGCAACAGCTTGCTGGTCAGCTGCGCAGTCAGGGCAAGAAGCCATACTGTATTCCTGTGGGTGGGTCCAGCCCCCTGGGCTGTTGGGGTTATCTGGAAGCTGTCAGGGAGATCCAGGAACAAGCTGGCGACCTTGGCATCACTGACATTGCCCTGGTTAGTCTGTCATAATTCAAAGGCCCTTGCCTACTGTACGGAATGAAAGCTGAAGCAAGTTTGATAGCTCAGCAGGACTGGAGTCATTTCAGCTTGACTCAGTGGCTGTCAACCTCAATGCTGCTGGCTGCATGTGCAGCAATGTGTGTTCATGTCTACTAAACTCTGCGCATTAATATTGCTGCTGCTGATTGCTGTCATGTCTTTGCTGAACTGCAAGCAGAGTGTCAGGAGGAGCAATACTGAATGAAGTGCATGGTGCACAGGCATGTGGCAGTGGAGGTACAGCGGCTGGTATGGCTCTGGGGATCCAGCTCAGCGGGCTGGGGTGCAAGTTGCATGCCATGGGGGTCTGCGACGATCCCCAATACTTTTATGATTATATAGATGGTCTCTTGAAGGGCATGGGAGTTGACAAAGACACCGTGGGTAAATCACTGAAGCTTGTGATTGTCTGTGCCCATAGCATGGTTGAGACGTAGTGCCACTCTGTCAGTCTGGGCCATATGTAGATGTGTGACACACATCGTGTTGGTGACAACATGCTTGCTGCATCGACAAAGTCTTGCATCAGCATAGAGCTGTTCTGACAATGACACATGGCAGGATCGCATGGACTTTAGAACATCAGGACATGCAGGGGCTGACACCAAGGCAATGCTCAGGATGGTGCAAGCAAAAGGTGCCGGGTATGCAATGAGCAAGCAGCAGGAGCTGGAGACCATGCAGCATGTGGCTCACTCTACAGGTCCCTCTCATTCAGTGCATCACAATCCCTGCTGCTGTGGGTTGCCAGGGCCTTGATAGTTTAGCAAGTAGCACTGCTTGCATTCAAGTCTTGGGCAACTGTGTACGCGTCTGCCACATGTTGACTTGCAAAAGCGCCTGCTCAAGCACAAAGAGGAGAAGAAAATGACAGCAAAGCGACAATCATTGAACGGCCATCATTTTACAGGTGTCATCTTGGACCCCGTGTACTCCGGCAAAGCTTATCACACCCTGCTAGAGGAGATGAAACAGCATGAAGAGCAATGGAAGGGGCGCAAGGTGCTCTTTCTGCATACCGGCGGCCTCTTTGGCATGTATGACAAGATTTCACAGCTGCAGCCAATGCTGGAAAAGCTTGACAAAGCTGACAGGATGAAGGTATCACTGTGAGGCACAAGCAAGCATTGACCTTGTAGGCCAGCATGATGACTAGAGAAGTGGTCGCCTGTATGGCTGCATCAGGCTGGTAGGTGCAGTGTGGAGTGTGCAGTTAAGTGCAGTATGCTGTATGATGTTCAGGTGTTCATGGCGCCCAGCCTGTTCAGCCTCATACGCCCTGCCAAGCTTGTCAAAAATAGCATGCATCCCCAGCAGATCTGCCATGGCCAACTGCGATTGCTGCTGCGTCGCAGACATCTGTGATCTTGCATGTTGTGACCAAGGCTAATCAGTTAGTCTAATCATGCATTGCCGCACAACGCAACTGACACACGAATGGCCAATTAATCAATTATTGTATATATACAGGCCTGGTTTAGGGGCCAGCTGAAGCACAATCTTAGTTGCTTGAGTAAAGCATGACTTCATGCAAGACCCATCAGACCAGGCAACGATTCAGGCCTTTCTCTTATCATTGATGTCGCTGCAGATGTCGCGACGAGGCATACACTCAGAGCCACATCCTTGACCGCTAAGCTGACAGCTAATGCTGTGTTTCTGGAAGCAATAGAATGCAATACAAATCTCTTGGACAAATCGTTGACTGCAATCCAGCGGCTTCAATTAGTTGATTCGGGTTGTTGCTTGTTGGGTTCTGTTGACTTCCAGCCGCCTTCAAATGGCTTCGGCGCTGGGTGCAGCTGCGTCGGCCAGCAGACAACTCAAGCGGGGGCACATGTGACGAAGCTCAAACAAGACACGCTCACGCCTTGGTTGGTGAGCAGACACAAAGCTGGGTGACCTAGACGCTTGACTTCGTCTGGCTGAGTTGCACTGCAGATCGGCGATTTAGAAAGCTACAACACGCCTGCGCCTTTGTCGGCCCCGAAATTGATCCTGACAACACAGCAGCGGCTCTTGTCCCAGATCAATCGTCAGGATCCTCTTCCCTTTTTTCCAAAGTGTGCTCTACTGCAGCCATTGGCTTGGGGTCGTTGAAAGATGCGGGGCTCAAAATCTACATGCCTACGGGTCATACGCAGGAAGGCATACGGGTTTCCTTGCCAGATGGCCACAGCCCAGAAACGTCGTGGCCGTGGTTGCGGGCCTTGCCAAGGGTTCCTTGTGTTGGCTCTGGTCGTCTTGACACGGCTGGCCTGTGCGGAAGGCAGGAGCCCTGCAGCAAACCTTGTACGGTCTGCTAGGCCTAGACAGCTTCAGGCAGGTGTATCGTCTGCTGACGGATGGATGCAGGGAAGGGCTAGTTACTTTGGCCCGCCGGCTTCTTTCAATGACACCTTTGTGGAAAGGTCGGTATGAGTACTATCGTGGTCTCAATCCAACTCAGTAAGCTATGCTGCCTGCAGCCTCATCATACCCAGCAGTCTGCCAGCAACACAGAGCATCTGATTCAGAGGCACAAGGGTTGCTGCTGTTGCACATTGTTGCATTGTTGCACATGCAGTGGCCTGAGACACACCATGACATGACCTGCAAACATGATATCATCAGACCTGCTGCAACCTTCTCTGGAGTTACCATGGTGGTCCTAGTGTTTGAAAGCCTGCTTGCCTTGCAGTCCATTCCAACCCGCCCCTGATGGTGACTGTGGCTATTACAACGGCGCAAACCTATACGACAACTCAGCAATCACTGTTCCGGCAAGCATGCTTGCTGCCTTGGCTGCGAGCAATCCTGATTACCCTGGGAGCTGTGGCAGGTATACCCACATGAGTCCTGGACAGGTCATGAATGCTTTGTTTGACCATGTGTGTAACCAAAATCTGAAAGTCCATGTCCTCTCTGCTGTGTTTGGCTCATGCGCAGAGTAGATGGCCAAAACAGATGCCTGATGGAGAGTTTGCTATCCTGCATCTGTAGCTGTGAGAACAATGCTGGTCACATGCAGGTGCTATGAGCTGCGCTGTCAGACAGGTGTTGTGGCCGGCAACTATAGCTCAGGCAACACCCTTGTTCCCTACGCTATAGCACCATCAGAGCTTAAGCCTGTGTATCAGTTCCAAACTGTCAGCAATGAGCCACCTGCTGACAGCTTTGGCCGCATCTTTCCTGGAAATGTTTTCAACTCCAGTCAGCTCCTGTTCACAGACTGCTGGAACACCACAGATTCGATGGTATGGACACTATTTCTCCATCTTTGTGGTTTCTGTACAGCAGCAGGCATGCGGGCTGGTGCTGGGGCACAGAGTGGTCAAAAGTGTGCCGAGCTGTGCAGCACATACAGGGAGGCATGGCCTTCAAAACTGTCCTGCCTGCTGCTCTACATTCCCAACATGCTTGCAAGCCAGTGGGCGGGGATCTCCTTCACTGTTGCAACATGGCATTGCTGTGCATCAACGTTGATGCGACTCAGCCCTGCTTGAAATAAGCAATGCAAAACATGCAATTGTCATCCTCCATGCAACTGTCCTGCACATGTGCGTTTTCATAATGCTGATTCTTATCAAACAATGTGCGTTTGAACCTGTTGCAACAGGGTCAGACGAGCGCTGACAACACCATTGTTGTCCAAGTCACAGACTCCTGCACTTGCTCACCCAGTTCAGGCCCAGCAACAGCACAAGCTTGCTGCACCAACTTAACACACTTCAACTTGGGCTACTCAGCCTTTGAAAGGCTGGCACATCCAGACTACGGCCTCATGAATCTGGAGTATAGGTCAGTGCTTCTGTTCTGCATCGCAGCTGAGCTCCTTTGCAATCTCAATTTTGCATTTTGACTGCAAGCGTAAGCGCAGCAAATGTTGCAGTATGCATTGAGTGCAAATTCAGCTCAAAGTTCAGCTCAAATAGCGTCGCAGCAAGAGCTTGCCTGAACAGTCAGCCCTTGCTCATTGCATACAACATACTCACATCAGCCAGCTTGAGGGAACGCCCTTCCCTGTTGCTGCAGCTACCCATACTGCAGCAGTTGAGGATGTGCGTGACAAAACAGATTGCACCAGCAACCCCATACCGTTACACTCTTACCTGCCAATGGGCTGGACACCATTTGCAGCTGTCTCTGTATGCAGGCCAGTTGCGTGTGACAACACACAGCAGGTCTTGCCCTTCCTGCCAGGGTTCATCAACACCACTATATACAGTGACAATGTTGAGACTGGTTGGGGTGTTGGCAACTACAATCAGGTCCCAAGGCAGTTGCAAACAGCAGGAGCTGGCCTTGAAGGCTCTAACGCAACCTGCTTCACTTTTGAGAAATCCACTGTGAGTGAAATCTCACCTCAAACTGTCGTGGCGAGCTTGCATGGATTTGACTATTTGTGTGTCTGGCACTGACTGCTCACATGTGGCAGTCTGCACTGGACGCCATGAGACTCCAGTGACATAGTGTAACTGAGTGTCAGTGGTCAAATGGCCTTGCCAACGCATGTCAAAGCCTGTCGAGAGCCACTCAGTCAACAGCAAAGCTTGTTATGAATAACTGCAGGACACAATATTTTTCTTCTGCCGGGAGTGTGATCAGGCTGGGTACCAACCCTTCCTGCTCAGCAACACATCAGGCCTCCAGTTCTACCTCAAACAGGATGGCACGTCATCTGGTGAGTCAGCAAATACTTCTGTATGTGGTCTCGCACTGTGCATAATATCCCTAGTTGTTTGTCACAGAGAGCCACAGACTATTAGCTGTGAGGCATCATGCCGTTTTGTGCCCTTTGCTTGCAATCTCCTTGGCAACAATGTAGCAAGGCACAGATACAAGGCCTGCTCCTAGCAGTGCTAGGACGCTAACTTCCTACATTCTTAGGGGAATCCCTGCATTCAAGATAGTACAAGTCTCACTATGGGTGCAGGCACATCCAGTCTGCCAGCTGTCAAGTTGACTCTGGGAAGTTTGGACCCATCAAAAGATTATGTTGCTTATGAGCCGTTGTGCAATGGTAGCTCTATAGACTTTTTGCAGCTGCCTTCCTCAGAAGTGGGCAATGCCACCGACGGCTATGTCAGAGTGACAGCAGGCCTGTTGCAGAACTATTTTGAAAGTTGCATACCTGTCCTGGACCAGATAACCAGCTTTGCGTTCCAGCCATTGGCCAGCTTTAGCTCTTCTTCACCTGTCAGCTTCTGCCTGGATGACATCTCACTGCTGCCCCCTACGCTGCAGACAGGTAATGCTCATTTACCTACAGTGACATGAGTGCTCTATTACATTTGTTGCTGTCTTTGACTTGTTAAGCATGTGCATGAGTATGACACTGTCTCACACTGCTGCATGTTGGCATACAGATGCTTTTTCAAGGTGAGCTGGCGTCATCAAACAGATGTCTGCTGTGCCCAATCCAGACTTCTTGCTTCAGATAGGTTCAGACATACAGCCTCAAAATGCCTTGTGTAGCTTGCGGCAGGCCAAAGCCAGGTGCACATACCAGCCACTTCAGTGCAGTTTGCAACAGGCTGTGTGGAATGTGTTGTGCACAGACCCATTGATCAGCACAGTTGGGCTTCAGCCTGCTTACAGGCAGCTCACAAGACTGCAACTGCACATCTGTGCTGTCAAGCAGTGTCTGCTGCCTGCAGGGGTGGCCACCACCACGCCTGCAATTCCAGAGTACTCAAATTGCTATATACCAGATCCACAGCCAGTTTATCAGGTACTCAACTGACCCTGCCCCTCAGCAGCTGCAAGTTTTGCTCAATAATGTCAGTTTCCTTGTGTTGCAAAGTAGACCACCCAGACAGCTATCTGCGTTTGAATTACAGCGCAGCAAGTCAGTGCCAAGACCAGCTCAGATACTGACCCTCAGCCCATAGAAGATGTTGCAATACATGTTTAACATCAGTCATTTCAACAGCCTGTGCATTTGCATTGAACAGACCAAGCTGTTGTAGTTGCGGTGTCATGACAAAGACCCCACAAAGTGTGCTTTTGTGCAGAATGGCTCGTATGTGCCAGGAAGGCAGATCCAATCTACTCAAAGCGTGCCTAACTACACGGTCTTCCCGTTGGCTGATCTTGAGGGGTATGATGACATGACACCCACCCTTGGCACCTGCTTTGCCAACACCACCGGCGTGTCCATCAGTCCTACCCTGACAGGTCTTGTGGATGCATGCACCCAGCAAAACGTATTATGCTGCTACATGGCTTCAGGTGCTGGTGATCAGGTGAAGCTTGCTCAGGCAGTCTTGAGCCTGATCTGCATGACATGTTCCTGTGCAGTGACCTTGCTCTCTGCATCATCCATCCTGCTGAGCAAGCGGTACTCAGTTGCAAGTGAGCTAACCCTAATGGCTGTTGTGCTTCTCAATTGAAGGGGACCCAGTGTGCAAGGAGTTTGAGAGCAGTGCTGCCCTGTACAGGAAAGCACACTGCCTAGCACACTGGGAAATATCTGTGATGCCATGGCAAGCAACGGCAGCATCTGTCAAGGCTTTGTGTACAACAGCTACACTAGCACAGCTTTCTTCAAGGGCAATGCAGTGAACTCAGCAATGGACACATCACGCCTGTGCCTCAGCCCCAACAGCACGGCATGGCTGCTCAATACAGGTGCGGCAAGATCAATCATACTTGTGCCACACTTGCTGAGCTGGTAAACATGCAGGTGTGCTTCAATTGCGCATGCACAACATATGGCCCATATTTTATTCTTAAAGTGTTGCTGGCCTGCAGTTGCAACAAGCATCGACTTAGCCCCTTATGCCTAGGCTCCGCATGCACATGCTGACATGTGTGATCCAGCATGTCTAGAAAATCTTCTTGCATCTTTGCTAATGGCTGACAAGCTTATCATACTACCTTCGGAATTTGCTGACCAGCATTCAGATTGTAGTTGTGCTGTTTTGTGACACGGCAGTGTTTGTAATGTTTCCAGCAAAACTGTGATGCTGGTGCTCTGCAGCGCTGCAAGGGCAGCCAGATACAAGGGCCGTTGCCAGTGTGACAATCTCTCCTGCAAGACCTGCTTGTCAACCTCAACCAAGCAACCAGGTGAGTGCAAATAAGAAACGTCAAATGCTATGATGTTGTGATCTGCTTGCTCTGGATCTGTTACCTTTGGCGGCAGTTATAGCTACATTGTCTTGACACAGAGACCTTGCCATGCTCACTGTAATGCTTCTATGTACAGGACCTACGCAGCTCAGCGCAGGCCTATCAGCTGCCCTCACAGGCGCAGCAAAACTTGGCAGGAAACCCATCTGATCCATCAACAGCGTACACAGTGTACCCACACACTGACATGCACAATGCCCTGGATCTCAGACCAGCAGGAACTCCCTGCTGTGTCTCAGGTGCTGCCAATGCATCCGCTGTGCAGAGCTGTGCGGCCTCCAAGGGTCTGTGCTGTGTCACTCTTGCAGCCCTCGGTATCAATGCGGTATGGCAGCAGTGATGCTCATGTTTCACAAGTTGCATGCAGCACCTAAAAGCTGTAACAATGCATCTGCTGGCTTACATCACTGCCTGATGTCAAAGGGCATAGAAGTTGTGCATAGCAGAAGCACCGTCTGCTATGCACATTTGATGGTGTTGGTCGTCCCCTCTTTAGGGCAATTGTGACAACACATGTTGGCAACTGTGTGGGGCTCAGTCCAATGCCCTACTCCCGCGAAAGCATCGCCTCTTAGAATCCTGCTGCATCTTCTGCATGTTCAGGTCTTAAGGCATATTTGCATATATGTAGGCAGTCAAAACAGGGTGATTTGCACAGCTCCTCTGTTTGCCCCTGGCTCTGCTTGCCTTCTGACTGTCGCTCTTACTTGATCCCTGCTGCAGTCCACCACTGCCCTGTATTACAGACGTGCTGTGTCATCAAGGTACACATTGTCAGATGAGACTTACCTTATGCTGACTGCAGGACAGCACACTTGCTGGAACTCTGGCAAATGTGTGCAACACCATCCAGTACGGCAACGATATTGTCTGTCAAGGGGTTTGTGTACGATCACCAACAGAAGGTTGCCTTCTTCAAAGGTGCAGGCAATGGGCAGCCGGTGAACACAAGCAGTGTGCTCTGCAGCAGTCCAACAGGCACTGCCTGGCTGAGGGACACAGGTAGGCGATTCTCACATGATTCAGTGTTGAAAAGGGCATTGGTGTTGTGTTGTCGAAGGATGTAGTCATACAATTCTTGCCTCATCGCACAAGTTGCTCAGCAGGTCAGGTCTCAAATCTGTGCATTGACTATACATGTGAACGCTGAGCTCAAACCTTGCTGGATTGCAGCAACAACTGATGGCACTGTCAAAACCCAGATCTTGGGGTCCTCGCCTGGGCCACCCCCACCACCCCCATCACCCGGATCCGGCACAGGTGAGTTCCATGTACATCAACCTTCATGAGTGCTCAGAACTATTTATTGGCAAGCACGTGTTTGTCAGGTCAAGACAACTCAAAAGCATTTTATGGAGTTCAATGCATGAGATATTGTCAGTCCATGGCAACAAACATTGCAGCGTGCTTCATGCATGGTGATGCGTGGTGATACAAGTCTGAGTCAATGCTTGCTGCCTGCCAATACTATGGCTCTGTTCTAGAAAAACGTAATCGTGCCGTTTTTTGAGGCAATGCTGCATGCTGGAATGTTGGAGACTGCCGCATGCCAACAATTGGGATGCTGTTTCTGGGCAAAAGCTTCAACATGAGCTTGATATTGATGCTATGTGATGCAGGTGCAAAGGCAAAAGCTGCCTATGGTGTCATCGCTGGTGTAGTAGCAGCCTGTGTGCCTGCCTTCACCTGGCTGGCAATCACATACTCCTACAGAATGGACAAGCACATGGTTGTCACAGAAGTGGTCAAGAACGTGAAGGCGGCAGACATTGCATCAGATGGTTCTCTGCAGTCAGTGGATACCACCTCCCTGCAGTCTGTCATGCCACCACGCGCAGATGTGGATAGCAACATGTTCATGAGTGCTATGCAAGGAGGTAGCCGCACAAGAAGCATACAGAGAATCAACTCAGCCCCAAGCAGCGCTCGACGCAATGCCCAGCATGCCAATGGCTCTCAAAGCAGGCAGCTGGCATCACCACACAGGCCGCCTGCATTGCAGTCTCTCTCATCAGACATGATGGTCCAAAATCCCTTGCTGAGTTCTAGCAGCAGACATAATGCGCTTGCACAACCCCAGCCATCAGACAGAGACATCATGCATGACTCATTTTTAGGTCCTACCAAAGAGATGCAGTCAGTGGCAAAGCAGATCACCATCAGGTGCCTGCGGCGATGGGATGGTCTTCTTGGGATTCGTGCCGGTTCTGATGGTTTAGGGCGGCGATCTGGCATTTGGAGGGATAAGTTTGATGGCGTGCGCTATGGTGTATTGCTGCTGGCCATGCGCAAGCTCAATGTCGACCTGCTGAATAGCTCAACTCAGCCAAGTGAGTATTGAACACTGTCTTCTGCATGATTCACCCATCAACGATGACATTTGTGTTAATTTGTGAGTTTCTCTGGCTGGATGACTGATATAGTCCTGAGTGTCTGTGTTTGTGCAGCTTCCATACAGACAGTCTGGCAGCAAGCCGACCGAAAGCAGCGTGTTGCTCTGCTGAATCAGCTTGTAAGGAAGCTGCAAAATATATCAGAGGAGGAGGCACAAGCTATCACGGACAAGGATCCTGAAACACCAGGGATTTATGACAAAATGTGCAGCATGTTTCACTGTTGTGGCAGCTGATCAACTGCCACATCTGAGGCTTGTGCCCTCATGAGGGCAGGGTGATGTGGGGCAGCTGGCCGCTATGGAGCTCACTGAACGGCGTACAATGAGACCGGCTTTGTGCGCTTCAACAGCTCAAGTTTGCTGAGATTTGCATGTCTAATCATGGTCAAATGACAAACCCTGCTATGGGATAGCGGGAAGTTAGGTTGTACGTGTTGCCAGAACATAGCATAGTGTAGCATAGAGGTACATATGAATTTAATATAGCTGCAGGAGTCTAGACCAGATCTGGCAACATCAGTTGATCTTCAGAGTGTTCCAGTGTCACTGAGCTCTTCACAAGAGAGTACAATACAGGTGCATTACGTAATGTCTGACGTAATTCAGATGGATACATGCATTGTTCAGCAACTTGCATCTGCTTCAAATGATTTGCGGCACGGTGGCATAGCCCAAGCTGCGGATCAATATTGTATTTGACGGTGTTCTTCTAACCGCACTTTTCAAATGCTGTACCTGTCAGGATTTCCGGATATGATCACTCATCTTGGACCGATCAGATGACGAATTCGAGCGGCTTCCTTTGTTGATGACTTTGACGCACAGCGCGTTCTGCCGCCTTCCAATCGCTAGCCACAGTTTCTGCCATGCATCAGATGCAGATTCTGCAACGGTAACTGCAATGAAATTTGCCAAAGTTGTTCGCGGACTCTCGCAAGTCTGCGGGCCGACGCATGTTTTGAACATGAGATGCGCATAGCTGCTGCAGCAGCGGCAGCCGCTAAGCCTCAAGTACCCGTTTTGCTTGTAGCAAGGTGTGCTTTGATGTGGCGGTTGGCTTGATTAGTCAGATGGTGTTGGGACCCAATCAGCATGTCCCAGACATGGTACAAATGAAGCTGAAGAGACCATCTAGCCTGCCGGCCGCTGCCGACAAGTGCGGCTGCAAACTTTGGCAAGCGTTTCTTCTTTGGGCTCTGCTGGCACTGCTGCTGCACTCAAGCTGTGCTGAGGCAAGGACGGCCGAGACAGTGGCAGGCGGCCGTGCACAGCCTGTTCGACCAAGAGGACTTCAGGCCATTGCACCTCTCAACCCCACTGCAGATGGATGGATGCAAGGAAGGGCCACCTTTTTCAATCCATTGTCACAATTCATTAATTCCTTGAGAAACAGGTGAGTAAAGTCGTAAGGCTGAGTAACAGAAGTTGTCAAAACCTGCTGACACACACATGTATGATCCAGGCAGCATCAGTCTGCACAACACAAGCATGTTATGCTACTAGCTTCAGTACAATGTGTGAGGCAAACAGGCTAAAGCAGGCGCTAGCGCTGCTGGTCATGAGGCTGCTGAAATCTGTGATTGCTGCCTGTCCTTGCAGCCCATTTGAACCTGTCCCTGACGGTGATTGCGGCTTGTACAATGGCGCCAACAAGAAGGATAACTCAGCAATCAGTGTCCCAGCAAACATGCTTGCGTCCATGGTGACAAGCAACCCAGACTACCCTGGCAGCTGTGGCAGGTGCCTACACCACTCCCTTGATTGACACACTTGATAATAAGGTCGTGCTTTGTCCTTGTGTGTCTGATGCATAACAGACAAGAGCAACTGCATAGGTATACTGATTGGGCAGATCGTAGATGATATTGTACAGGTCTTGGACACACTCAGAACAAGTCATGTGCACAATCTGCACTGTGACCAATCTTTGGGTATTGTGGTGTTGGGCTACAATCATGCTTGTGATGATGAGGTGCTCAGGTGCTATGAGCTGCGCTGCCAGACTGGAGTTGTGGCGGGGAACTTCAGCTCAGACAGCACTCCTGTGCCGTACCTGATTGGCCCTGCGCAGTCACAACCTCCATATCAGTTCACAACCTTCAGCGGACAGCCTCCTTTGGACGACTTCAACCGCAGCTTTCCTGGGAACTCGCTCGACTCACGTGATGTCGTCTTCACTCAGTGTTGGAACCTTACAGACTCGTTGGTATGGCTACTATCTGTACCTGTCCTTGCTGGCCTGTCCAGGTTCCTCAGCAAACTTCACTAGTGTGTGCAGTGCAGTCCAGTACTGTCATTGCTGATCACAGCAAGTGTCGCAGAGCTATGGCTATCCAATGCTCGTGTGTTTGGCTGCTCATCACTTCATGCATGCTTAGTGCCATAGCCAAGCCTCCCTCTGAGCAACCTGCATGCTGTCATTTGCTGGACTTGAGATCAGACTGGTCACTGTCCTGGAGTGTTGCCACTGAAGCTGACATTCCTCATGACGTTTCAACAACAGACACGGCTGTCTTTTCAGCATGACTCTGACCTTGACATGAAGTTGCTTCCTTGCCACCAGAGCCGTCTGTGCAGGGACAAACAAGTGTCAACAATACCATCATAGTCCAAGTGACGGATTCATGCGTATGCTCAGCCACAGCAACCAAGCCGGCCTCATCAGATTTCTGCTGCACCAATATACCAACATTTGTGCTGGGCTACTCAGCCTTTGAAAGGCTTGTGCATCCAGACTACGGCTACATGAACCTTGAGTACAGGTCTGAGCCTTTCGCACCATGTCACAGACACCAGGGGCTGCTAAAAACATCAGTTGCACACGTGTGCTACTGCAAATCACAAGCTTGCATGCAGAGCTTGACTTTTACTGGGCAAGTTGGCCATGGTCATATCAGCAAAATTGCCTCCTGCATGCAGTATTGCAGTCTTTGTAGCATCTGCCATGTAAATGTTGCTGACATTGGTTCTGCTGCAGACCTGTTGCTTGCGACCAACCACAGCAGCTGTTGCCTTTGCAACCAGGCTTTAT